>Ga0214472_10000021_pt1 | contig 233325 bp, 218 predicted proteins | sample RVTome_6_FD_207662 | JGI IMG/M metagenome (GOLD analysis project Ga0214472, IMG submission 207662) | Soil microbial communities from uranium-contaminated site in the Upper Colorado River Basin, Wyoming, United States - RVT140D175 | ecosystem: Environmental > Terrestrial > Soil > Contaminated... | reverse complement strand
GCCCAACAACACCACCAACCCGGCCGAGCCAAGCTCTATCAACAACTCCTCGACAACACCCCAAACAAAGGCTGAACCATGAGAAACTTGCACTCACAACTTGACAGGATTACCGGCATAATGCCGGATCTCGGACGGTCCAGGGCGCTCGATAATGTGCGGGTGATGAGCGTTATGAGCGGCAATTCAGCCAGGGTAGGAGGCTGTTTCAAGGCTTGCGGCCGACGCACCTGATCAGGGCGGGGTGATGTACACCTCGGGCCGGTTCACCCCTATCCACTCGACAAGGCCGTCGGGGTGTGTGAAGTGGTGGTCGGCAAGCGGGTGGACGACCCTGTCATCCACGATCAGACCGATGGAGGAACTCTGTCGACTGAAGACCGCTCCCCCATAGGGTGCTCGGAGGACCTGTGTCAGTCGGTGTCGCTCGATGGTCAGTGGAGGCACGTACCCAAGGGCTGCGCCCAGTGTGATCCGGTCAGGGCGAACGGTCACGGCGCGATGAGCGAGCAAGATTCGTGTCAATGAACGGGCTGCGACGTAGACAGCCGGGCCGGTGAGAACAACTGCGAGGAACGTCGCCCGGGTCAGCTCTTCGGCGGCAAGTCCGTTGAGGCCCACGCCGATCGACACCGCTGCCACCAAAGACGCGACCACTAAAGCGACCAGCGAACCGCTGCGGCGAATCGAAAACCGAGTTGTGTGCCCGTCATTGCTTCCGAGGGCGCCGCGGATAGGCGATACCGGCATGCGTGAGTTAGGAAATGACGGGCTAGTGACCGGAAGGATCTCACCCAACCGACGGGGACGAATCACGCTCTTGCCGCCGAGTCTTGCTCCGTCAGGACTCCACAGCATCGCGCCAAGGACAAGGAAACTGCCCGGTATGGCCACAAGCGCAAGTCGGGCCGCTGGAGCCAGAGCACGGGTAGCGTCGTGAATCGCGAGAACCCCGACCACGCTTGCGCCAGCGAGCGGCAACGCAAGAACCTTGGCGACCGATCGGCCCACAGAACCCTCCCGATACGACGATCCGTCATGGTACGTCGACCGCCTGTCTGTCCGCCAAAGCTCCACGTCCGATCAGCTAATCCCGATCGAGAACGCCCAGCTTGCCCAGTGCTCGAGATCGGCACCTCGGAGGGCGTAGGTATGAGCACTGACGGTGGCGATGTCCAGCGCTCGGCACGTTCGATTTGCCCGCGGATCAACCCGTATCGGCACGGATCGGGGCGGGGCGGTCAGCCGCCGGCTAGCCCGAAGAACACCACGACGGCACGCCCGAGTCTCACCATGTCCTGATCGCTGAGGCGACCGATGTGCTCTCCAAGCTTGGACCGGGGCACCGTTGTGATCTTGTCGACCATCAGGCTGCTTGCCGCACGGAGACCGTTTTGCTCATCAGGGACAACGGGGAGCCGAATCAGCGGAGCCTCGATCGGGTCCGTTGTGAACGCACATACCGTCACTGAGTCGGTGGCATCAAAGCGGTCGTCTTGAATGATCACCACCGGCCGCGGTTTGCCCGTATAGCCCGTCCCGGCCGCTGCCGTCCAGACTTCGGAGCGTCTCACGTGTCGTCGACACTGATCGCATCGATGAATGCCTGATCGTCCGCTGCGTGCTGGCTGGCGGCGACCGCGGCAGCTTGCCGGTGCGCCTCAGCAGCGAAAGCCGGGGAACGGACATCGGCCACCCAAAGCTGGATTGGTCGCATACCTTGAGCCCGCATCCGCTTGCGGTAGTTGCGTACTCGCTTCGAGACGGAGGAGTCTTCGGGTGGTGTAGCCATACAATTGATGTTACATGTAACAACCGCCCTATTGAACCCCATCATAAAAAGCCTTGGGCACTTCACAGAACCGCGAGGTCGCAGCACCACTGAGAGGGCTGACGTCCGTCCCACGTTCGGTCTGGGGATTGTCTCGGGGCGCGCTGGGGGCGCGAAACGATGAAGAATGACCGAAGACGATGAAAGAGGATGCGTCGAAAGTGACGCACGGAGTAGCCGGCGGCGTTGGCCACCTTGTCCGCACTCGTGCCGCCCGCTAGGGCCGCCAACCAGTCGAGTTCGGCATTGGTGAACTCAGCAACCGCATACGGGCCCGTCCTGGTTGCCATACGTGCGGTGACCTCGGTGGGGAGCACGGAGTGGCCGTCGAGAGCCTCCCGGATTGCCATAGCAACATCGGGGCTGTGGGCGTCCGGGCCCAGGATCGCTGCTGCTCCTGCACCGAGAGCGTCGGTGCAGATCTGGACGTCGATGGCAGACGACAGTCCCACGACAACCGCACCGGGCCGGCGTTGTCGGATCGCGCTCACGCTCTCGGAGGCGGAGGGAGATTGAGCAGACAGGCGAATCACCACGACCGGCGGAGCAGCCCGCAACTCGTCGAGCCACGCGGCGAGGTCGTCGGGAAGATGTACCTTGAAGCCGAGGTCTTCGAGCGCTGCTCCCAGTTTCTCTCGCGCCGATCTGATGTGATCGACGATCGCCACGTCCACCGCATCGACCGAGGCGTGTTCGCCTGCTGAATGGCTCGATGATGCTTCCATTGCTGATCGTCCCCGCTTCAACGTTGGTCCAGCGGTGGCCTGAAACCCCAAGCCCAACTCGGCACTGCCCGGCAATTGCTTGCAGGATCGCGCCTCCTGGTTCTTTAAGGTAAGCCCCGTCGGCAACTTACAGAGAAGGAACCCTTGTCCTCGAACCCACCGCGGGCGGTTCCCGTAGAGAGCGGACTCGGGACCCCTTTCAACCACGCATACACGTTCGCCAACTATCGAGCGAGAACAAGCATTTCTTCGAACCACACAGAGCGGCACGTTCCGCTCGGTCCGTCGACCACTCTCCGTCGCCAATGATGCGCTCGCCGAGGTTCTGGAACTGGACCGGCGGCGAAAGGACCTGCTGGCCGAGAGAGGTGTCGACGTGGGTGAATTCGCCCACCCGGACAACCGCAGCGCCGCGTTAGGGCTGAAGCCGTACTTCCTCGGTGACACCTCTGCACTTGCCCGTCTCACCAATCCCGAGGCAACTCCACGCCTAAGCGGCGCTCATCGAGGCGGGCCTTTCGCCCGGTGCACCCCAACCGATCTGGAAGCGGGTTACTCATCACCAGACGCGAACTCGCATCGGATAGTGCGCCGGCTGGTGACAGTTGGCGATATGAACGAACGGATCCCGTCGGGACGAACGCTTTGCGAATGCTCGGCGAGCGCGTGTGGGCGGTGCTCACGGAGGCCGGAGTTCGCAGACGTGGCTAGCCGGTCGGTTCTGTGACTTGGCCTCCGAAGAGGACGAGTCCGGTGGGTCTGTGTCTGATGAGATACAGAAATGGTCGGTTGGCTTTGATGGTGAGTTCGGGCTCGGGTGGTCCGGATTCTTCAAACCCAAGTGCGGTTGCAGCTGCGGCGACCGTGCCCCATTCATCGACTGCGATGTCGGCGCCGTGGACGGCTTCGGCGAGGTAGGCGTTGGGGCTGATGGCCGGATAGAAGCCGGGTGCCACTCCCAAGTCGGTGAGCCAACCCATCAGGTCCAGTTGGGTCGTCGTTTGCCATTTTGGGATGAGCAATTCGTAGGGCCCGGTCGTGAATGTGCTGTCGATCTCATCGAGGAGATCCTGATCGAGACGTTGGCGGACATCTTCGAACTGTCCTTCGTCGGGCACGATGACCAACATCGAGAAGTCGCCGCCGACATACGGGATTTCCGCTCCGACGAAGCCGTCGCCGACGCCTCGGCGGTCGGCCAGCTCCAGTTGCCTCATGTATTCGGTGTCGACGGTGGTGCCATCGAACCGTGTAAAGGTATCCTCGACGTTCGGGTACTTGCCGAATGCGGTGGCCCAACGCGCTTTGAAGTAGATGGCGTCGGTGAGGACCAGGATGGTCTTGTCGGGCTTCACAAACCCTTCGGGAAGAAGCTCCGGGATGAGTGCTTCGGTCTGGTCGCTGACCCAGGAGTTGATCACATCCCTGCTGCCTTCAGGGTCACCGACGAAGTCCAAAGCCTCGGTGGTCGCTCCGTGCTGGGATGCCAGCAGGTCGATCCATTCCTGTTGGGGAGTGATGTCGATCCTCGGCCAGATCCGATCTGCGATAGTCACTGTCAACTCGTCGTCGAGGTCGGCATCGCCTGCGATTAGCCGGTCGGATGCGTTCCACGCTTCATGAGCCGCCACGCCTTCGGGAAGGAAGAACGCGGTGTCAATCGCGTCACCGGTTGCGTCATCGGCCGCGGCCCGTGCCATCAACAGCGCGTGCCCAATGCTCATCGGGCTGAACACAATGTTGTCGGTCAAAGGCTGGGTGCGCCACAAGGCGAAACCGGCTTCGTTGAACCCGTCGGCAAGCTCGTCGATGGGAGCGTCAGAAACCGGCTGAACACGCTCCACACCAGCGGTGGGCGCCAATGCCACGGGTTCCCCAACCGGAAGTTGGCCTGCCGCTGTGGCCGGAACCTCGCTACCCGTTGTGCCGCCACAAGCGGCAGCCACCAACAGCACCGCTACCACAGCAACCGAACCACGACTCATACCCGTCAGACGTCAAACCCGGTCAAGAAAGTTCCCTCTGTTGCCAGAGGGGCCGAAACGAGTCGCTGAACCGCTGATGAATAGGCGGTGAATCGGCCGAATCGGTCGCAGTCCTGGAGGACTCCATTGCCACTGTAGCGTAGTAGTGGCATAGTTATGGCATGCCAAGAGTAAGAGTGAGCACCACGGTGGATGAAGGACTCCTCGAACAAGCGAGAAGCCTTCGATCCGACGTCAACGACGCGACTCTGCTTGATGAAGCACTGGCGGCTCTGTTGGCGAATCACAAAACGGCGGAGATGGACGCGGCGTACGAGGCCTACGACGCCTACCCCCTTGACCACCCGGACGAGTGGGGTGACCTGGCATCCTTCCGTGAGGCAGCCGGGTCGTCGTGAACGGGCTGCCGTCTCGGGGAGAAGTCTGGTGGTGTGAACTACCGGAGATCTCGCGTCGACCAGTCGTTGTTCTATCGCGTGACGTCGCTATCCCGAAACTTCGGAGAGCCGTCGTTGCGCCATGCACTACCAATATTCGTGGACTACCCAGTGAGGTCGTTCTCGAACCGGTCGACGATCCCATCCCGCTGAGATCTGCGGTGAACCTGGATTCGATGGAAAGTGTCTCGATCGCAACACTCACCCGGCGACTCGGGCGGCTCAGCGATGAACGAATGCGACAGATCTGCACAGCCGTGAACGTCGCCGTCAGTTGCTTCCCTTGAAGCCCGAATCCACGGTTTCTGATGCTGGATTCGAATGGAGACGTTCGTTCCTCGGGGATTCCCTAGGGGAAGGTTCCTGCGAGCGATGCCGTAGGTAGGTGGTCCTTGGCCGGCCGAGGGGGAAGGACCGAAGGCGACACGATTGGGGACGAGCGTGGTGGCAAACCAGCGTGCCACGCAAGGAGAAGGTCTGCCAGGCCGGCAGTGTCATCCAAAGAGAACTGTGGCACCGGAATGGGCCACTCCCGGTCGGTGACGAGGGCGAGCATCTCTTCTGGAGAGCACAGCAACTCGTCGCTGCGCACCGATCGATGGACCTCGACCTTCGGATATGGCCCGCGCTTGTAGCCCTCAGTCAGCACGAGGTCGGTGTCCCAGAGATGTTGGGCGATGACCTCATCGAGATCGGTGGACCCGGGTTCGCGGCGGAACATGGCAACTTGAACCGGGCTAGCGCCCACGACGACGTCTGCGCCTGCTTCTGCCAACCGGTGGGTGTCCTTGCCCGGTGTGTCGAACGAGCTGAGATGGCTGTGGTGCTTGAGCAGACCGATGCGGAGACCGCGTGTCTTCAGATGTGGGATCAGCGCTTCGAGAAGCGTGGTCTTTCCCGTACCCGATTTCGCCACTACCGAGACGACAGCGGGCAGCTCAGCCACTATGTGGCGCCCTCACGTCAGGCCCCGGCAGTCGAGACATCTGCGGGTCAGGTACGACATGGTGTCATCGAATCCGTCACCAAGCAGTTCCCCGATTCGATTCATCATCGAGGATGGAGCAATCGGCTTGCCACACGACTCGCAAACGAGGACCGTTCCCTGGTTGACCGTGAGGCGCCCCGACGTCAGCAAGGCCGTGTCAACGGTGCTGGATACGGTGATGGCACCGCGCAAGATCTCGGGACATACGATTGTGCATTGGTTGCAGTTGGTGCACGCCGCCGCGGCGAACGAGAGAGTGATCGTCGCTCCGTCGTAGCCGGCCTCGATCGCACCGGTCGGACATGTCTGGGCACATTTGGCGCACAACGTGCACGTTTCCGGATTGATAGCCACCAATCCGTGGCTTGTGCCTTCGTGCGTGAGCTCGAGCGTCCCCTCTGCAAGCTCGCTGAGCCCAAGCATCGTGGCAACATCGCCGGCTCTGGTGAACGGTGCGTCCAAATGGAGCTGTGCGATGGGTGCCGGGCCGGGGTCACCAAGCGGCTGGGTTCGTACTCTATCGGTGTCGAGCCCGGCTGCCTCCAAGGCCGATCGGGCGAAGTCCACGGCGGTTGTGCTGTGAATGTCCAATGCGAGTGGGCAGCCGGAGGTTGAGCAACCCGGCAGGGCAACCGCGGCGGCTCCCATCAAGAGAGCGCTGACCAACCAGGTGCCCGGAACCATCCCGGAGCACGTGACTTCAACGTCGTGCCACCCGGCATCCTGACCCAGCCGGTCGGCCCTGCTGCACACAAAACGCACTCCTACCGGGTTATCGGTCCGGCCGAGAAGCGCCTCGATCTGGGCTTTGAGCATGCGAGGCGTCGCTGCCGGGTTGGTGATTGCCTCGGTCGGACATGCGGCCACACATCTCCCGCAGGGCTCGCAGATGTCCTTGTTGAAGTGAACACGGCCTTGATGCCATCGGTACGCCTCCTGAGGGCACACATCGACACAGGCCCGACATCCATCCGCGGCGGCGCATACATCATGGTCAATCATCGGCGCAGACAGATACACGGGTTGCGGCAAGCGAAACAGGCCGCGGCGGGTCACTTCACCGCGTACAGCGGGCTTGGCATGCTCTGGCTCGCTGCCCGCATAGGCAGAAGCCCTCGCAAGCAGACCAACGAGAGGCAGGGAAGCGTCGTATGGATCCGAACTCGACGGGACCTCGAGAATCTGAGTGCCCAGCGGATCGATCCCCATCGATCGCAGCGACTTCTGCACCGCTGCGAGGTCGTACCGCTTCTCGTGGAACAACAGCACCATACGGTCGGCTTCGATTCCCTCGTGCGCAAGCTGTTCCGGCGAGTCACAAAGACCCTTGACGGCTACGGCGCCTTCTACATCGATACGAGGCTCGTCGGCGCACACGACAACGGCGGGTTCCATAGCGGCGGGTTCCATAGCGGCGGGTTCCATAACGGCGGGTTCCATAACGGCGGGTTCCATAACGGTAGGTTTCATGTGGCCAACTCCTTGCGGACCAGCTGGACATAGTCCGTCTCGTGAACCACAAAGGCGTGAACGGCGTCGACCAGGTCAACGTAGAAATGTGACGGAGGAGCGTCATTGACGCGGCGGCGGAACTGGGGAATCCACACCCTGAGATGCTGCCGCAGGAATCGGTGTTGGAGTGCGAGGGTGTCGTCGACGAGACGCATCTGCCCGCTCGCCCAGTTGGTTGCCTCGAGATCGCAGAGGTATGCCATCACCTCCAATTCGGTTGAGACATGGTCAGGCGCCTCGGCGATGCCAACTGATGCGATTCCCATACTGCGATACTCCCGCTGGAGCTCACCTACGAACTGGGCGATGCCGCCACCTTTCGCAGGAACGCGGTAGTAGGACTCGGTCGGCGGTGCAAGCGCACCGGATCGCCCGGAGGCAAACAGCCTGACGTAGTCGACGTCGATTCCCGAGCTGCGGACGTCCAACGGAAACTGGCTGCTCAACCTGTGCCAGCTCGGGCTGAAGGCGAAGTCGTCGATGTCACGGTCACCGAGCACGGCAACCGCACCGGCCAGGAGCTGGAACTGATCCTCCGTGGGTGGCAACAGGGCCCCTCCGAGAAACCGGTAGAGGCCCTGGCGCGTTCGAGCGATGTCGATCGAGTCTGTCATCGTCGCTTGTCGGGGAGGACTTCGTAGAGAACCGCCGCGGCGACAATCGACACTATCCCCAGCAGGAATAGGATCGGAGCACCTGTGATTACAGGATTGCTGTCAGATACCGAACTCGACCCCCACGGCGCTGCGGCGAGAAATCCGATCACCATGAGCACGAAGCCCAGCAGCACCGTGCCAATGGTCAATGCCTTACGCATCGGCCATCACCTCCTCTTCCTCGTCCCGCATCGAGATGATCGGGAACACCTTCATAAACAGGCCGATCAGCAATGCGCCAAGCGCATAAAGCCCGGCGACCACACCGAGTTCTACCCAGTTCGGGAAGTACGACCCCGTCTCATAGGGCAGCAGCGTTGCATGCGTCTGCGATGGGATGACCGTCAGATAGCGTTCGGCCAGGGCAGCGGTCGAGATCGCAGCGCTGGCCGCAACGAGTGCCCCGATCCGCCATCTGCCGGTCGCCGCCTGCCAGATCAGCAGCCCCAAACCCACGACCATCAGGCTGAGCGATAGCCAGAAGATCCATGCATAGCTGCCTCTCAGCAGCGCATCCGCAAGCCGGCGTTCGTCTGCCGGCGTTGCATAGAGCAGGGTGAACAACTCGACAACCATGAAATAGAGAGACACTGCAGTTGCTGCCAGCAGGAAGCCGCCCAGCCACTTGAAGACGCCCTCGCCAATGCGCTTCCAATCTCCGACGACACGTCTCACGATCGCTGTCAGCACAAGCAGGTTCGCCAGACCGGACGCCGCCGCCAGCACCAGGAAGTCGGGTCCTTGGAGGGAACCAAACCAACCCGGTCGTCCGACTTGGATACCAAAGACCAAGCCTTCCGTCGAGAGCGCGATCACGATCAGTGGCACGATTCCGATCGACAGCCAGAACATGACCCGCTGGTGCCGGTCCTTCTCCTCCGCCGAACCGGTGTAACCCGCAGCCCAGAGGCGATGGAACCACTGAAGCCGGGATGGCCTCTGTGCAAGCCGTGCCGCATCGCGACGACCGCCCAGATACAGGTAGGCCAACGACGCCAGCAACACACCTCCCGCCACCAGAGTGAATGTTCCGAAGAACGCAGACTGCGGCCGCGCATAGAGGAGCATGTTGATAATGCCTCGAACCGGATGACCCAGGTCGATCATCACAGCCAGCAGCCCAACGATCAGTGACCCGACCGTTAGCAGCTCGGCGATGCGGGTAATCGGCTGCAGTTCTCGGATCCTGAACACGCGGCTGATGGCAGCGATCACCACACCGGCGAAGCTGACACCGATGAAGTACTCCACCATCACGACGTACAAGCCCCACGTTGCGCCCCCCATTGTGCCGGTGCCGCGCATGCTTGTGACGACCATGCCGTTAGAGGCCTCGTACCAGTACGCGTACAGCCCGAAACCGAGGATCGCCAGGGCAACCAGGATGAAGATCTTCCATCCGGTCGTCAGCCGTCCAACCCCTTGCGGGAGACCGGGTTGAATACTTGCTTCAACTGCCATGTCACACCGTCGCTTTCGGCCGCTCGATTTCCTTCAGGTCTTTGGTCGGAGGCTTGCCACCGACGTAGTAGACACTCGGCCTCGTCCCTGCTTCCTCGAGCAGTTGCCAGGTGCTCTTCTCTTTCAGGTAGAGGCTGATCGGCGTTTCGGGATTGTCCACATCTCCGAAGACCAACGCGTCGGTGGGGCAGGTGTCGACACATGCGGGCTGCAGGCCCTTTTCGACCCGGTGCACACAGAACGTGCACTTCTCCATGATGCCCTTGGCGTGACCACCACCGGCGGTCCGCCGTTGCTCATCGCCGTAGAGGCCTTCCAGATCGGGATTGCGATACGGAGGTATCGCCCCTCCGGTTGCAGGTGCCAGATCCGAATCGGTCCAGTCGACAATGTCGTACTGTCCCTTCTCGGGTTTCTCCCAGTTGAAGTAGTTCACCCCGTAGGGACAGGCCAGTTCGCAGTAGCGGCACCCGATGCAACGGTCGGCGTCCGTGAGGACGAGACCGTCCTCACGCTTGAAACGCGCACCCACGGGGCAGACCTTGACACAGGGAGCGTTGTCGCAGTGCTGGCAAGGACGGGGCAGGAAGCTCATCTCGGTGTCGGGAAAGGAGCCCCCCTCAAAACGGAAGACGTACATCCAGAAGTTGCCCTGCACTGTGTTGTTCTCGACTTTGCAGGCTTCCATGCAGCCCCGGCAACCTTGGCAGCGCTCCAGATCAACGACCATGGCGTACTTAGTCATCAGGCATCACCCCCTTTTGTGATCCTTACTTTGACGTGGAATGACTGGTCGGCCGTGTTGGCCATGTAGCCCTCCCCTGTGAAGTAGATCTCGTTAGCCGACGCGCCTTGTCCGATGTTTTGCGGGTGTGTCCACATCCCGAAGTGATGCGGCATCGCCACCGTGTCGGGTCGGATCGAGTCGCAGTAGTTGGCTGTTGTCACCAGGCTCCGAGTCTCTCCTGTGATCGCATTCTGCGATTCCACCGTGACCGTCTCACCGTCACCGATGCCCAGCCGTATGGCGGATTCGGGGTTTATGTCGAGAAACGCGCCCGGAGCCAGTTCGGCCAGCATTGGCACAAAGCTGGTCCGGGATTGTTTGTGCTCGATCTGGTGGTAGCTGATCAGATAGAACTCGTAGTCACCGGGTGAGCCGTCCATTGTCGGCTGCCGCCATGTCGGCCAGGGGGTGTAGTCCTGCCAGTAGATCTCCTCGGCACCCTTCTCCTTCATTTGGTTCTGAGCGTCCAGCAAGCTTTCGCCGTACAGGCGGTGCAATGCCGCATCGAACGGAGGGTCATAGGCATATCCGTACATCTTCGTGGGCTTGATCGGCCCCTTGATGAAGGTTCCGTTCTCAGGATTCTCGAAGTACTCGATACCTTCCTCTATGCCCTGGGAACGCGCCCATCGGTCGAAGATATCTCGAACCTCGGGTTTCTGATTCAGCGGGAGCGCAAACTCGGTGTCGGTGAGCTTGAGCTCGCTGTTGACAACCGAGATGTATCCCTCGTCGCCGAACAGGACGCCGATCTTCTCGCACAGATCCATGTAGATGTCGATCTCGCCCTTCGACTCGAAGAGAGGTTCCATCGGGGGAATCCGCAGTGTGACGGCATCTGTGTACTGATCGGTGGCTGAGATCGGGCCCTCGTATTTCTCGATGGTCGCCGCCGGAAGCACAACGTCTGCGAAGTAGTCCGCCGTCTCCGACAGCCACGGGCTGACGACGGCAACGAATTTGAACTTGCCGTACGATTCCAAGTACTCCTTCTGCGACGGGAATGAGTTGAGCGGATTCACGTAGTGGAGAATCGCCACCTCCGGTAGCTCCTCGACTCCGTATCGCTCCGGGTCGATCATCACCTTGGCGACCATTCCGGGGAAGCCGGTGTTGATCGGGAAGTATTTGCTCTTGTTGAGGATGAAGTCGTATGGCGGATCCTCAACTGTCAGCTTCTCGAACTTGGCGTAGTTCTTGTCGATCTTCCAGGTGAAATCGGAGAGCTGTCCGCCGGCCGCCCCGACTGCTCCGACGAGCATTGGGACCATGGTCATCGCTCGAGCGGTTTGAAAGCCCAGCTCCTGTTGTGCCATGTGGTAGGCCATGATCCCGACGGGCCGATAGGGAACCTCGACACCGTCGACGACGATCGTCGATCCGATCTGGGCGTTCTCCCCAAACTCCTTGGCAACCGTGCGTATCTGGGCTGCCGACAGTCCGGTGACCCCACCAGCCCACTCCGGCGTGTATTGATCGACGTGCTCAATGAAAAGCTGGAAGGCCGGCTTGACGGTCTCGCCGTCTAGCTCGAATTCACCTTCGAGAACTGGGTTCTCAACCTCGCCAAAGGGGACCGCCGTGCCGCTCGCCGTATCCCAGACGAGGCCTACGTCAACGGCCTCATCGCCCTCGCCCTGGGTGACCTTGGCGATCATCCCATCGGGCTTGACCAGCATCGGCGCATTGGTATAGGTCGACAGATAGGGCCGATCCAGATATCCCAGGTGGATCAACTCGCGACACAGGGCAAGCGCCATGGCCAGGTCAGTTGCGGGCTTTATCGGGAGCCAGGTGTCGGCAAATGGGCCGGCGCTACGCAGCCGGGGGTCGAGATGAGTGATCTTCATGCCCCGATCCCGGGCCTTCACCATATGGCGCGGCCATGTCAACCAGCAGAACTTGTTGCCACCGGCGTTGGTGATGTTCCAACCCCACGACAGCATATAGTTGCAGTAGCGAAAATCCGGATGGAGTACGGCATGTGTGCCGAGTGTGTATTCCAGGGCCCGGTAGCCGGCATCGGAGCAGAAGGAGCCGTGACCCAGCTTTGACGAGCCGATGGCCTTTACAAACGCGTCGTCGTAGAAGTCCTTGGCCTTGCTCCGACCCTTCTGCCACAGGACGAGCTTTGGGTTCCGAGTTCGCACCTCGTTGACCCTCTCGGCAACCATGTCGAGCGCCTCGTCCCACGATGCGCGTCGCCATTCCCCGGTGGCGCCCTTCGCGTTGGTGCGAACCAGCGGCCACTTCACCCGATTCGGGTCGTACACCGCTTGGATCTGTGCTTGGCCCTTGGGACAGAGTGTTCCGACATTGCGCGGATTGGTGGGGTTGCCTTCGAATTTGACTACCCGCCCATCAATGCGGCGGGCGATCATCCCGCAGTCCTGCTTGCCGATCCAGCAGGTCGTTGCGACGAAGTCTTCCACCGGGGCAGTGATCTCGGGGCCTTGAGCTGCGGCAATACTGTTGAAGGAACCGAACAAGAACTTATCGGCAACCAAGGCGGTCCCCGCCACGGCGGCCGAACCCTTCACAAACGTGCGGCGATCAAGATCAGGCACTCTTCCTCCTCGGACCACGGTGTGTAGCCATTAGTGGCATCGGTCTCATCCGGCAGTCCTCCTAGTTGGCTGGTCTCCTCCGACGGAGAGGGCAGGTCGCAGGTGTCCTGCGGGCCACTACGACATGCCGGCCGTCTACCGACATTGGATCAGATCGCCCGCAAACCCGATAGCGGGGAGAACCCGCCGTCTTGTAGGTGTAGCCCCCAATCCGCTATCGCGGATCTGTAAGGGATTCCCTGACACGACTGTCCGGACGGCGGTGCCGATAGACGTTCGAATCACTGATCGCAGTTGGCGCACACACCACGAGCGGCTAGTTCAGGACACCGGTCTCGAGGGCGTAGCGAACCAGCTCAGCCCGTGTGCCGAGGCCCAACTTCTTCATGAGACGAGCCTTGTAGGTCTCGATCGTCTTTACGCTCAGGAACATCGACCCGGCTATCTCGGCGTTGCTGTGTCCCAGCGCAACGAGCCGGAACACCTCAGCTTCCCGCTCGCTCAGGGATTGCAGACGGGCGTGCCTGTCGTCGCCGCCTCCAGAAGCACCGGTGTCGGGGATGGCGGTCTCGTGCTCGGCGAGCGCCAGGGCATGATGCGGATGAAGGTACACACCGCCTTCGTGAACGGTCCGAATGGCCATCAGCAACTCGTCTCCGGCCGCTTGTTTGAGCACGTAGCCCGACCCGCCCGTGGCCAAAACCTGGCGCATGTATCCCGCGTCGTCGAGCATCGTCAAGACAAGCACCTTCGTGCCGGGGCACAGATCCTTGATCTGTGTGAGCGCCTCCAGACCGTTGCAATGCGGCATGTTGATGTCCATCAGGATGACGTCAGGCTCCAGCGCCACGGCTCGTCCAATACAGTCGACGCCGTCTTCTGCCTCTCCGACAACCTGGATATCGGATTCAGCCTCGAGGAGGGCCTTGAGACCGGCACGCAATACCGAGTGGTCATCGGCGATGACTACGCGAATCGGTCTCACACCGGCACCTCGACAAACACGGTCGTCCCGGCACGTCCACTTTCAATCGTCATGCTGCCGCCGACTAGTTCGGCGCGCTCTTGCATACCGTGTATACCGACACTCTGGCCGTTCTTTCGCGCCGCGACGTGGTCGAAGCCCAGGCCATCGTCATCGATGATCGTCTTGACGAATCCCTCTCTGGTCGTTACCAGCACACTCAATTTGGTGGCTGAGCTGTGTCGGGCCGCGTTGGTCATCCCTTCCTGCACAATGCGATAGAGGTTAGTTTCCGTCGTGGCCGGCAGGCGATCAGGAAGATCGAGATGTAGGTCGACCGAAATGCCGGGATACAGCAGGCAGAAATCCTGGGAGTATCGGTCGAGGGCGGCGGCAAGCCCTAGATCGTCGAGGGCGCTCGGCCGAAGCTGGCGCCCGAGTTGGCGGACCTGCTCCAGAGTCTCCTCCGCGATCTCTTGAAGGGCTTGCCTCTTTGCGATGACGGCGGGATCCGTCGAGGACTTGGTCAGGACGGCCATTCCGACAATGAGGGAGCTGAGACCTTGGCCCACGCTGTCGTGCAACTCGCGGGCGATTCGTTTTCTCTCCTCCTCTTGGGCATCGATCAGCTGCTCGAGTAGTCGCGTCCGAGCTGCCTCGTTCTCGGCGATTGTGTCCCTGTTCGCAGCCAGGTCCTCGACCATGCGGTTGAACGCAGCGCCGAGAGCACCAATCTCATCATCGGCCCATTGTGTAGCTCGAGCAGACAGGTCGCCGGCTCCGACCTCTTGTGTCGTATGGACGAGGTCGAGTATCGGCCGGGTCAGAAGCCACGTCAGCAGGCTCGCGGCGGCAACGCCCGCAAGTCCCACGAACCCGGTGGTTATGAGCATCTGTGTTGTGATCCCCGACACGATGCCGGCCAAACGCTCCTCGCTGAGGCCCAACCGCACTACACCCACCTGTCCGTCCAGGATCGGAGCCTGGAAGTCGTGCAAGAGACTCTGGTCGGTGCGGACTCGGCGATGGCTGCTGACGGTCAGGTCGTCGGATGGATTCACCTCCAAAAGCGCGACGGGGAAGCCTTCTTCGCCAAAGGTGTGCGCAATCACCCCTCCGTTCGTGTCAAGCACGAACGCATAGGTTGCGTCCGGGTGGTGGGTCACGGTGTCGTCCAAGATTTCGAACACCCCGTAGGTATCGTTCAGCAGGATCGGCTCGCTGGTCCGCGCAGCCAGGTCACTGGCAACCGACTGGCCACGATTGTCGAGTTCGTTCATCAGCACACCGGTCAGCACAGTGCGCACCTGCCACGTAACGACAAGACCAAGGAGCGTGGTCATAGCGAGGACGATGCCCAGTATCTTCGTGCGGACGCTGAACCGGCCAACGCTCCGCCGGGCGTCTACCAGCCACTCATCAAAACGGGCACGAGCGTCGCGGGGATCCGCCGGGGCGGCCTCGTCGTTCATGGCTCGAGCCCGGTCGCGGCAACGAGGGAGCGCACGCTCTCGTAGTCCTCGTCGTTCCCGATCACAAACCGGTCTACTCCGATCTGATCCAGAATCGCGCGGCCGGCTGAGCTCTGTTGGAGCTCGAGCAGCGCCTGCTGGAGTTCATCTCGAAGTTCGGGCGCCGACACGGTGGGAACGACGACAGGCGGCATCCCGAACGGTGGCGACCGATGAATCACCCTGATGCGAGAGCCGAGGCTTGGATCGCGGGCAAGGGCGTAGTCGAGCACAAGGCTGTCCACGGCAGCTCCATCGGCGACGCCGTCGGCTACAGCTTCAATTGCCTTGTCGTGGCTATATGTGAAGAACACCGACGCAAAGAACGACTCGGGTATGTCACCAAGCTGTTTGACCAGATACGTGGGATAGACACGCCCGGTGTTGCTCATCGGATCGGTGAATGCGAACGCCGTGCCCTCGAGGTCCGCAAAGGTGGTTGCCGTACTGTCTGACGGAACAATGACCGACGAGTAGTAGACCCGCTCCGCTCCAACCTCAGGCACGACGAGGAGCTCCATCTCACCACGCTCGGACCCGGCCACGTAGGCGCTCGTGCAGACGAACGCAAGATCCACAGCGCCGTCCGCGACGAGGTCGTTTACCTCGGCGTAGGTGCGACGCTGTACGAGTTCAACCGGCCGACCCAGATGGTCGCCGAGGTAGCGGGCGAGGCCGGCGTAGTTGTCGATGTTTCCTTCCGGTGAGAGCACCGCGGCGACGGCCATGCGGAGGGGATCGCTGTCTGTAGGAGCTGCCGCCGGAACGGGCTCGCGGTTGGTGAGGTCAACGAAGGGTACGTCGGCCGCAGCCGCGCTACACGCGTTGAGCACCAGCGCGGACACAAGGGCGACCGTGATGAGCGGCATCCGACCACGCAAACCCGAGACGTATCTCACCCGTCGGTGGTTCATCAGCATGGATCCCGGCGTTCTGATTCGATATGTCCAACTCTTTCACGCGACCACCGCCGGGACATAGGGCCGAGCGACCCTCAGCGGAGGGCCACTCAACGCCGGCGCTTTGCCGACTGCCAACATCGTTTCGCAAAGGAAACGGGCCGTACGAGCCCAGGTCGTGGCGGCGAAGCGGGCCGATGCCTGGTCGGTAACGGATGTCCGTCGCACACCGATCGCGGCGCAGAAGGCGTAGGGTTCGGTATGGGAAGGCTCATCTATTCGGCGATCACGTCCCTTGACGGGTACGTCGCAGACCGCGACGGCCACTTCGATTGGTCGACCCCCGACGAGGAAGTGCACCGGTACATAAACGACCGGGAGCGGCCCGTCGGTACCTACCTGTACGGGCATGGCATGTACGAGGTGATGAAGGCGTGGGAGGACATATCTGACGGCGAGAACCCTCCGTACATCGACGAGTACGCCGGTATCTGGCAGGCAGCCGACAAGATCGTCTTCTCGACGACACTCGTCTCGGTCGAAACGGAGCGGACACGTCTGGAGCGTGTTTTCGACCCCGCCCTAGTCCTACAACTCAAGGATCAGACCGATCGTGACCTGAGTATCGGTGGTGCGGATCTGGCCGGACAGGCAATTCGTGCAGGCCTGGTCGATGAGTACGGAGTCGCGATGAGCCCGGTCATCGTCGGCGGCGGCAAGCCGTGGCTGCCGGATGACATCGACGTCGACCTCGAATTGGTGGATAACCGCACGTTCGACAACGGGGTCGTCTTTCTTCGGTACCGGGTGAGGCACTAGCCCCGGTTCGGCGGGTGGGGAAGCTCGACGCCGCTTAGCTGGGCACATGCCGCCAGCAGACCGGTCTGGTTTGCCGGCACGGTTGTTAGATGCGGAAACGAGATGTCCCGCATGTGACGCAGGTAGCGGGCAGATCGGTGTGCAGCCGGATCGTTGCTCGACGCCAGCCACACCTGGGTCGCAGCCCCCGTCGCCACGTCCGTTGTGGCACCTGGGCCACCCATTCGGGTCCTCACCCATCCGGGGCAGACCGCAGACACCACAGTCTCCGGGTACCGGGACGCGATGCCGAGGGCGAGCGCGAGCAGACATGTCTTGGAGTCTTGATAGGCAGCCGTCCCCGACCAACTCCTGCGTTGCCGCTGGAGGTCGTCGAGCACTATCTCGCCACCGGAGGCCATACCCGAAGCCACGTAGACGAGACGAGCCGGCTCCGGGATGAGTGCGGTGAGCAGGTACGGGGCCAGCACGTTGACCTGGAAGGTTCGCTCCAGCCCGTCTCCGGTCTCGACCCGGCCGCCGGTCTCGTAGATGCCGGCGTTGTGGACGATCGCTTCGAGCGGCCCGTGTGTCTGCACGGTCTCGGCGACGGCCATGGTCTCGGCGAGGCTTGCCAGATCACCAACCACCACCGGTGCTGGGAGAGACGACCGCACCTCGTCTGCCCGTCTCTGGTTGCGGGCGTGAACAACGACCCGGTGACCGGATTCGAGCAGCATCTCAGCGGTTGCACGGCCGATCCCAGATGTGGATCCGGTGACAAACACCGTCTTGGGGGAACGGGCGGTCGGGTTCACACCTTGCCAAAGACGGGGATGGTGGCGCCGTTGATGACCTCCGAGGCCGGGCTCAACAGGAAGTCGAGTACCGCTGCGATCTCAGCCGGCTTTGGCCAGTGCATGTAGTCGGCGTACGGGACAGTCCGTCGTGTCGCCGCCGTGTCGATGACCGACGGAACGAGCACGTTTGCCGTGATGTTGGTGTCGTCCAGCTCCTTTGCCAGCGATTGCACCAGGGAAGTGACCGCTGCCTTGGCTGCGTTGAACACGGCCTGGCCCGGCGGGTTGTCAGCGGCGGCACGGCTGCCGACGGCGACGATGCGTCCCCACTCGACATCCCGCATGTGTGGCAGCGCCGCCCTGAGGGTGTAGAAGGTAGTGCGGAGATTCAGGTCGACCATCCGGTCGAAACGAACGGGGTCGGTTTCGGACACGTCCCGCCCCCCGGCCCAGCCGCCAACCAGGGCGGCCACCACGTTGGGCGGGCCGAAAACCTCGACGACATCTTTGAACACGGATTCGATCGCTTCTGTGTCCGTGCAATCGCAGCGGCGAAGCATCAACCGGTCCTCGTCCAGGTCGAGCTCTTCCTCGAGCGAGCGCGCTTCCTCCGGAATGAGGTAGGTGGCGGCGATCTTGAAGTCACGCCTGACCAGGTACGGGATCAAGGCGCGACCCACACCACCGGTGCCACCGGTTACCACAGCTACGTTCTCTTGCATAGCCACCAGCCTAGTGATCGGTGCGGGTTCCGGCCGTGATCAGACCTCGATCGGAGCGATCCCGAGCGGGTCGAGCTCGACGTTCAGACCGCCACTTTCGGCAACCGAATGCATGGCGGCGGCCCCACGAAAGTCGATGGCGCCCGATGCCACCATGTCGCACAACGCAGTTGTGGGAAACGCGGTCATCCTGGCGAGCGACGAGAAACGCCGGTCGCTGCGGTCCTCCACCCGAAGCTCACGCCGTCCCGAGGCAGACTCAGCCGTCACGCCGACCAGTGTCATGTCGGGGCCACCTGAGGGGAGGTTCTCGGTGAGCAAGTCGACCAGCATGGCCCGAGGCGCGATCCCGGCTGCGGTGTACGGTTCAGTCGCAAAGAACCCCAAGTCACGCAAGGCCGCAAACACCGCTCCATGACCGGGATAGCGGATCGTCTTGTATTCGAGACTCCGAACCTCGCCCTCGTACTGGTGGCACATCGTCGATGTTCCGCCCGCGGTTGAGAAGGCCTCGAGTGTCCCAAGACCCGGCCAGTCCAACAGCTCGGTCCGTCCGAGAGACTCGACCGTAGTTGCAACGCCGGCCTGGATGATTTCGCATGGCTCGGCGTACTCGTTGATCAACCCACCGGCATAGAAGGCAAGCTGGTAGTTGAGAGCCCCAACGGGTTGCTGCGGCAGCACACCGACCCGGATCTGCACATCGATCTGTTCCCCCGATGCGGTGGCGATCATCTCGGCGGCGAGGACGTTTGCGTACCCCGGTGCCAACCCGCAATCGGGCACCACCGCCACGCCGGCCTCCCGGGCTGCGACGTCCAATAGGAGCTGGCTCTTGACGATCGTCGGGTTGCCCCCGAAGTCGAGGTAGTGGCATCGATTGCGGATCGCCGCCAGGGCGAGCTGTTCCCCGTAGAGGTAGGGGACCGCAGCCACGACACAGTCGGCGCCTGCTAGCACCGCATCGACGGACCCGGCATCGGTCACATCGACCTGGGCCCAGGAGATACCGAACTCCTCACCGACCCTCGCTGCGTCCTGGGCCGACAGATCTGCGACGGTGACTTCGTGTCCACGGCGGTCGAGATCCCACGCCGCCGCCCGGCCGACGATCCCGGAGCCAAGTACCACGGTTCTGGTCATGGGGTGATCCTTTTGAATGATTCGGCAACCTCGAGACCGGCAGGCGCACCCTGCTTGCGAGCCCACCCGGACATGCGGTCCAGAAACGCCGATAGGTTGTCGTCGTTGCGTTCGGCACCACCCATCGTGGAGGTGCCCTGCGATGTGTGACACAGCAGTGCGTCGATCTTATGCGGGAACGAGGAGCTGATGTCCTCCCAGTGATCGGGTTCATCGGCCGACCAAAGCAGCACCGCGGTAGGACGATGGGCATCCAACCCCTGTCCGGGAAAGAACAGGTGGTCGCGGGCGGCTATGACCCCGTCCATGACTGCCCACCCGGTGGCACGGTGGTCGGGATGAAGCTGGTACCGCTGCCACGGGTCGTGGCTGAGCACCACGTCGGGTCGTATCTCACGGATGTGGCGGCACATCTCCTCACGAAGTGCCATGGTGTATTCGAGTTCGCCGTCGACATGGCCCAAGTGGAGCACCTCGGATGCGCCCAGTTGTGTGGCGGCAGCCTGTTGCTCCATCCGCCGGGTCTCCGCCAGCCGGGCAGGGTCGGCATCCGGGTCCCATGAGCCCTTCGAGCCGTCGGTGACGACCAGCATGGTGACTCGACATCCCGCCGCCGCCCACATGGCCAGCGTGCCCCCGCTGCCAAACTCGATGTCGTCGGGATGGGCACCGATGGCGAGAGCCCGTTTGGGTGTGCTCAGAGGTTCCAGTGCCGGAACAACCTCTCCGTAGATGTTTGTGTTTTGCTGATCTTCGGCCATGGCAGCAGGCTACCCAACCAGCAGCGCCAGCCAGCGGCCTGCGGCCAGCGTCATTGCACGGTCGAGATCAGCGGTGGTATCGAGGTCGAGGGCAAGATGTGGATCGGTATGGACGGTGACTTGGCGGTTGGTGGCCAGGTGCCGGCTGAAGCTCCCCGGCCCGTAGGCAAAACGGAACCCCGAACCGTTGCCGGCGACGATGTTGGTTCCCCCGTTGTACGAGGGGACGATGACGGTTCCCGCAGGCGAGGCAGCAAATACTCCGTTGAGCGCACTAGGTGTCACCAGAGGCAGGTCGGCGTGGATGACAGCCCACGGTCGCTGGCGCCTCATGGCCTCCATCACCGCCGACGCTGCAGCACCGTCTAGCCCCGCATGCCCCGATAGCGTCTCGCTGACCACGAGATACCCGAGCCGGCGAGCCCATCGTTCGACGCCGCTGTCACCCGTGACTATCGCAACCAGAGCGCCGGCGTCGGTCGCTGCGGCCGCGGTGTGGGCAGCGACGGCTCTGCCGATCTCGGAGCGGTGTCTTGCGTCGAGCCGGCTGGAGAGACGCTGCTTGGCTACACCGAATGGTTTGATCGGGATTGCGGCCAGGATCGCCTTGCTCATCGACCGGACTATATCGGGCTGCCGGTTAGTAGGGTGCAGCCCGTGAGGAAGACCAAAATCATCGCGACGCTCGGGCCTGCCGTCGCAAGTTACGAGGCAATCCGTGAGCTGGCTGCCGCCGGTATGGACGTAGCCCGGCTCAATTTCTCCCACGGCGACTATGACTCGCATCGCCGGTTCACCGATTGGGTGCGCCGGGCATCGGACGAGCTGGCGAAGCCGGTCGCGATACTTCAGGACATCCAGGGGCCTCGGATCCGGGTAGGGACCTTTCCCGGGGGATCGGTTGCATTGGAACCACGGTCAGAGATCGTCTTGCGAGCCGGTGAAGGGGAAGGGTCCGCCACCGAGATCTATATCGAGAATCTCGAGGCCGCCCGTCTTTCATCCGGTTCACCCGTTCTCATGTCCGACGGGCTGATCACGGTCGAAATCAAGACGTGGGATGGGGAGTCCGCCAGAGCCGTTGTCATCGAAGGCGGTTTCCTGCGAGATCACAAAGGAGTTGCTCTGCCGGGGGCAGTTATCGACGTGCCGGCGGTATCGGAGAAGGATGTCGCCGATCTGGCCTTTGGCAGGACACTCGCCGTCGACTACGTGGCCGTCTCGTTTGTCTCGTCGGGACTCGATGTGAAGCGGGTCAAGAACCTCGTCCCGGGAACCCCGGTCATCGCCAAGATCGAGAGCGTCGTCGGTTTCGGCAACCTCGACGATATCCTCGTCGAGGCGTACGGGGCAATGGTGGCCCGTGGGGACCTAGGTGTGGAGCTGTCGTACGAGGCGGTGCCGCGGGCCCAGAGAGCGATCCTCAACCGGAGCAATGCGAAGGCCAAGATCTCGATAACCGCTACCGAGATGCTCGAGTCGATGAACAACTCGCCACGGCCCACCCGTGCGGAGGTGAGTGACGTTGCGGCGGCCGTACTAGACGGGAGCGATGCCGTGATGTTGTCTTCCGAAACGGCGGTCGGGAACTACCCGACCCGTGCCGTTACCGCCATGGCGCGGATCTGTGTAGAGGCGGAGGCGAGCCCGGATTACGGCCGCGGGCCCGAGATTCACTTCCTCGAGGACAGGGCACGGTTTGCCTCGGCCACAGCCCAGGCATGTGTCGATGCGGCCGAGAACCTCGACCTCGCCGCCATCGTGGCGTTCACCGAGTCCGGCAGCACCGCCCGTTTGATCTCCAAGTACCGGCCCCGCACCGACATCTTCGCGTACACACCCCGCGAGGGCACGTACCGGCGGTTGGCGCTGTACTCCGGGGTCACACCTCTCCTGTTCGAGGGTGTCGATTCGACGGATCTCATGATCGAGCATGCCGAGCAGAATCTGCTGGAGCTCGGCATCGTCAAGCCCGGTGACGGCGTCGTGATCGCAGCCGGCATTCCCCCAAACCAGGCAGCGACCACCAACCTGATGAAGCTGCATTCAATAGGTTCTTCAGCTTCGACCGTCAACCGGAATTAGCTGCCGCCATCAGCAAGACAGTCGACGGGGTTGTCGTCAACTGCGGTCGCCGCTGGTTCTTCCCCCCTCGCCCGGCAGAGCCGGTCGATCCCGCCGAAATGGGGGGATGAGCCACGCATTCTTCTCCCTCTGGGAGAAGTACCCGAGCGAAGCGAAGGGGGAGCCACGCATTCTTCTCCCTCTGGGAGAAGTACCCGAGCGAAGCGAAGGGGGATGAGGGCCTTATGAGTTCAAGCTGGATTGAAGACCCCCTCACCCCCGTCGCTTCCCTCGGGACCTCTCCCGAGGGGAGAGGAATGTCCCGGCTCGTTGCGGATCAGTTGGCTTCGGGGGGAGGCGGGATTTCTCCCGATCCTCTTTTGATCAACGGGTGGTCGATAATGATCTGAGACCGTTGTCTGCCACCACCGTCTATCTGGGTGAACAGGAGCTCGGCAGCTCGTCGGCCCAGCTCCCTGGGCATCTGGGGGATCACTGTGATACCTGGTTCGAGGACTTCTGCGAGCTCGATGTCGTCGAAGCCAACCAGAGCGACTGAGTGGTGCACGTTGAGGTCGTGCAGCGCGGAAACCACGCCCATGGTCACGAAGTTCTGAGCGGTGAAGATGGCAGTTGTGCCCTGGTTCGATCTGAAGAACTCCATAGCCACATCGTGCCATTCGTCGACGGTGTGCTCCGCGGCAATGACTCGTTCCTCGTCGACCTCGACACCGGCGGCCGCCATCGCGTCTCGAAACCCGGTGAGCCGGTGACCGGCCGACATGATCGAGGGATCGTCCCCCATGTAGGCGATGTTGCGGTGTCCGGCGTCCAGCAGATGGGTGGTGGCGGTTTTCGCTCCCTGGTAGTGGTCGCTGCGGACGAGGTCAACAGGATGACCGACATCGATCTCGAGGTCGAGCAGGACGACCGCGGAGCCGCGCTCGATCTCTGCCCGTAACAGATCATCCCCGGGGCCAGACGGAACCACGATCAGTCCGTCGACTCGGCGGTCGATGAACCTCTCGACCAGTTGGCGCTCCCTGGCGGGGGATCCGTCGGTGCTACCGGCGAGAACGAGATAGTCGCAGCCGCGTGCCACGTCCTCGATGCCCCGAAGAATGGACGAGAAGAAGGGGTTGGCCACATCCACCAGAACAAACCCGATGGTTCCGCTGTGTGACGCCGCCCTGCGAAGCCGTCGGGCGTGCTCATCAGGGCGGTAACCGAGCGCAGCGACTGCGGTCTCAACACGCTTTATGAACGCCGGGCTGACTCCGCCCTCGTCGTTGACTACACGAGAAACCGTCTTCAAGCTCACCCCGGCGTGACGGGCAACGTCGTGCATGGTTGGGCGTTTGCTCGGTGAAGTCGACAAGGGAGAACCGCCTGTAGTGCCGGATCCAGTTAGCTTCGCATGGTTTGACAACGTTGTCAAAGCCCCCGTATGATGCGTTGACAACGTTGTCTACGACACGTTGTAGTCAGAAGAATCACGTTGCACTCAAATGGAGGAGAACATATGAGCAACGTTCCTACGCTGCTATCGAGGCGACTCGCCGCGATGGTGTTTGCGATATTGATGGTGGTCGCCGCCTGTGGCGGCGACGATGCCGATACGACAACAGCCGCACCCACCGACAACGGGGAGACAACCACCGCCGCTCCGAGTGGTGGCGAGGTTGGCGTCTCGCTGATCCTGAAGAACACGAGCAACCAGTTCTTCGTTTCGATGGCCGATTCGGCCCAGGCTGAGGCGGACACACTTGGGGTCAGCCTCACCGTGGCTGCCGGTCAGGAGGACGGTGACACCCAGAGCCAGATTGCGGCAATCGAAGCTGCAGTCGCCCGAGGTGACGCCGGCATCTTGATAACGCCCAGCGGACCTGCAGTGGTCCCGGCTCTCGACTCGGCAAGGGCTTCAGGGTTGTACGTCATCGCTCTCGATACGCCACCCGACCCGGCTACTGCCGTGGACATCACATTTGCCACCGACAACTACTTGGCCGGACAGCTGATCGGCCAATGGGCCGCGGCGACGCTTGGCGGTGAGAAGGCGACCATTGCCATGCTCGACCTGTTCAACGATCAGGTCGTCTCGGTCGACTACTACCGGGATCAGGGATTCCTCAACGGCATGGGTATCGTCGACGAGGTCGACACTTCAGGTAACGGCAACGAGCCTGCTACCGGTAGCTACAGCGGTGGGGAATACGAGGTCGTGTGCCACGAGCCGACCAACGGTGCGGTCGATGGCGGCAAGCAAGCCATGGAAACTTGTCTCGCCGCCAACCCGGACGTCAACGTCGTGTACACGATCAACGAGCCTGCCGCCCAGGGTGCGTACGACGCACTCTCGGCAGCCGGGAGTGCCGAGGGTGTCATCATCGTCTCTGTCGATGGTGGCTGCGATCCGGGTCTCCGGCTCGTGTCCGAGGGCGTCATTGGTGCCACCTCGCAGCAATATCCCGGAAGGATGGCGACACTAGGTATGGAGGCGATCAAGAACCTGGCGGACGGCGGTTCCCCTCCCGAGCTGACCGAAGGTCTCGACTTCTTCAACACCGGTGTGGCGCTCGTCACCGCAGACGCGGTTGATGGTGTCGATAGCATCTCGGTCGAGGAAGGTCAGGAGATCTGCTGGGGCGGTTGAGCAGATAGCCGGCCGAACGCTCAGTAGGGCGGTCCAGGTGACCGCTTGGACCGCCCTGCCCTTCTCAGTACGCTTGCGATGTGCGCTTGCGCTTGAGGGAGTCGAATGGATACAAGCCCACCCACTGAGGATGCTCTAGTCACCCTGGGCAGCCAGGACAGGTCGCTGCTGGATCACATCCAGCATGCGCTTCACCGTTACCCCGTCATCAGTCCCGCCGTCGTGCTCCTCGTCTCCGGGATCGTATTTGCGTTCCTGAGCGATGGCAGGTTCCAGCGTCCGGAAACGCTCGGGATCATCCTCCAGCAAACAGCCGTCCTGGCGACGCTGGCCGTTGGGCAGACGCTGATCATCCTCACGGCCGGTATTGATCTCGCCGTTGGTACCGGCATGTTGCTCACCCACCTCGTCATCGCCAAAGTTGCGGTAGACCAAGGTGTACCGCCAATCCTCGCTCTGCTCATCGGTGCCCTGGTCGGGCTCGCTCTGGGCGCATTCCACGGGTATATCGTCACCCGGGTGAAGCTGCCACCGTTTATCGTCACGCTCGGCACCTTCTACATCTTCAACTCGCTCGGGCTGGTTTACAGCAAGGCGCAGACGGTCTCGAAGGAGGCGCTTGGGGGAGAGGGCTCTCTATTGCTGTGGACTGGAAAGTCCTTTCACATCGGTTCGATGCGGCTAACGGTCGGTGTGTTGATCGCCGTCAGCTTGTATGTCGCCGTTGCCTATGTGTTGTCGAACACATCTTGGGGGCGCCATGTCTACGCCACGGGTGACGACCCCGAGGCGGCCCGTCTCGCCGGCATCAACGTGAACCTCGTGCTCATGAGCGTCTACATGGTTGCCGGTCTGATCTACGCACTCGGCGGCTGGGTACAACTGGGTCGGTCGCTCTCGGCAAGCGCCAACGCCGCAACCGATGTCAACCTGGAGACCATCACCGCCGTCGTGATCGGTGGCACCAGCCTCTTCGGCGGCCGTGGCCGCGTCTGGGGGACCCTCGTCGGAGCGCTCATCGTGACCGTTTTCCGGATCGGTCTCAACCTCGCCGGAGTCAACGTCTACTACCAGAACTTCGCCATCGGCTCCCTCATCCTCGTCGCCGTGGCGCTCGATCAATGGATTCGGAGGGTTGGGAAATGAGCGAAGAGACACGCCGGCCGATTCTCACGGCCGAAGGATTGGGAAAACGGTTTGGTCGGGTTGTCGCGCTAGACGGCTCGGACCTGGAGCTGTACCCAGGCGAGGTGCTTGCCATCATCGGCGACAACGGGGCCGGCAAGTCGACACTCATCAAGTGTCTATCGGGAGCGATCATTCCCGACGAGGGTGAGATGGAGCTCGACGGGAAGCGGCTCAGCTTCCGGCGTCCGCAGGATGCGCGTGACGCCGGTATCGAAACGGTGTACCAGACGCTTGCGGTTGCGCCCGCGCTCGACATCTCGACAAACATTTTCCTCGGTAGAGAAAGGCGTCGGAGCGGCATCCTCGGCTCCGTGTTTCGCATGGTCGACACTGCCGGGATGCGTCGAGATGCCAAGCGTGCTCTCGACGAGCTCGGTATCGGGACTCTCCAGGACATCACACAGACTGTCGAGACGCTCTCGGGTGGTCAGCGGCAGGCTGTTGCGGTTGCCCGCGCTGCTGCGTTTGGCAGCAAGGTCATTATTCTCGATGAGCCGACGGCGGCGCTTGGTGTGCGTGAGTCGGGCCAGGTGCTTCAATTGATCCGCGATCTTCGCGATCGGGGGCTACCGGTGATCCTGATCAGCCACAACATGCCCCACGTCTTCGAGGTCGCCGACCGGATCCACATCCAGCGACTTGGAAAACGGACCGCGGTGGTGACTCCCGAGACTCACACCATGTCAGACGCTGTAGCCATCATGACCGGCGCCGCGGCGGCCTAGGTGTGACAAACAGGGAATCTTGGTTCCCTAGACTCTGGCAGCCGGTTGAATACGGAGGATCCATGGGCCAGACGGTTTCGGTTACCGCACAAGGGATGGACGCACACTGTGTCTTCACTACAGACCGGGTGCTGACGGGTCAGGACGGCGTCAGATTCGAGACGTCAGAAGAGGCTGAAGCCGGCACCGGGTTTCCTGCCGTTCTTGCCGCTCGATTGTTCAGCGCGGACGAGGCAATCGAAAGTGTCTGGATAGCGTCGAGCGAGGTCATCGTCGGTCGAGGCGGTGGATGGGACGGCGACGCGACGGCCGCTGCTCAGACGACGATCACCGATCTCTACCGGTTCTACGACTAGCCCTCTTCGTCCGGTGGCTCCTCCGGTGGCACGTAGACACCGACCTGTACCGAAACCGTGGTGCCCTCAGGCACCCATTCGCCCGCCGCAGGCGACATCGTCACGATGAGCCCATCCGACACCTCGGAGTCGATCTCGATCGGCGCACCTTCAACCAGGCCGAGGCCCAGCCCTTCCAGCACCGCCCGAGCGTTCTCGACCGAGCCTCCAACCACTGACGGCACCTCGACCGGGCAGTCCACCCCTTGTTCTGAGCCTTCTTCAGGCACCATGCACGGATGTACTTCGATGATCTTGGGAGCCGGCAGGTAAGTCCACTCGAACTCCTCCTCAACCACGGTGCCGTCGGGCCAGGTCATCACCCGCTTGACGGTATTGGAGAAGCCGCCCCAGCCGTTCTGGGTCACCCTTTGTTCGTCCGGATCGAGATTGTCTACCCCGACATACTCGTCCTCGGGCGAGGTGAAGCCGTAGCGGTCGCCGAGAACCCGTTCAACCTCGCAGCCGCCGTTGTTCCCGTAGAACTGGACCGTGATCTCCGAAGACGTGTACTGAGTCTTGATGATGACCACCGTGTCGGTGTTGTTCTTGAACACCAGATTCGGCGCAGGCCACGAGATCGTTGCTTCGTTCACCTCGGGGTAGCGGCTGAAGTAGTAGCTGTGGGGTTTGTGGTCGACGTCCTCGTAGCACCCGTAGAAGACGGCATTGAAGAACGTCGTTGCGAACTGGCTCACCCCACCTCCGATGTCGTCGACGAGCTCACCTGCGAGAATCATCGGTGCCGGAACATACCCCTTTTCCGTGGTGCGCTGCCCGACGTGCTCGTTGAGCGAGAACTCCTCACCGGGGAAGACCATCGCCCCGTCGACGGTATCGGCAAACAAATGGATGTTGTCAACGCGAGGCTGGCCGGCCGGGTGCGACGTCGTGAAGCCGGATACATATCCGATGTCGCCCATCGCCTCGGCGTCCTCGGTGGTGAAGTTGGCTTCTTGCCCCATGGCGAAGGGGAATACACCGGAGTTGGAGGCAGATACGGCCGCGCGCTCGAGTGACTCGATGACGAGATCGATGTCGAGCAAGGTCCCGGTGCGGGAAGGCAGCAGAGTCACCGCCGTCGATTCTTCATCGATCAGATACTCGGCATCACGTGGCGGCCGCTCGATCTCGGATCGGAATGGTGTGACCAGCGCCGCGATCTTCTCCGGGTCGAAAGACAGATCGAGGGTCGTGGTCGATTCTGTGGTGATGTCGGCTATCAGCGCACTTGCCAGCTGTTCACGGGTGAACGACATCGAGAACTCGGGATCGGTTGAGGACAGCGTGACCCCGGCGTCGATCCACCGTGCTGCCTGGCTGACCGCTTCGTCGATGTCGGATCGGGTGAGTTCCGGTTCGATCTGGGTCACTTCGAGGTCGACCGGCGTCCTCGCGGTCGTCGCTACGGCGGCACGCACCGCCGGATACGCCTGCTCACGGTCGATACCTTCACCGGGTCGGGGGTAGTCGGGGAGCACCCGCGTGTCCTGGACGATTATGCCGCCGTCGTATGCCGGCATCGCGATCGCCTCCGTCTGCCACCCGTCCAACACCTCGTCGAGGAGGTCATCGTCGATGGTCACCGGCACGTCGAGCTCGATGTGGTCGCCAAAGCTGCCGAACCAGGAAAAGAAGCTCCCGGGAAACCCTTGCTCGCGGCGCTGTTCCATGGCGGCAGCGACGACGCTCTCCTCATCAATCCCAAGACCTATGGAATCCGGCACGAGAGTGAAATCGGTGCCGTTGACGGTGAAGACGGCCGGGGTCCGAGCTAACTCCAACTCGTAGGCCCGCACCGCGGCCAGGGCGTCCTCTTCCCCGAGACCACCGAGCTCTACGCCGGCGGCGGCCACGTTGCGGGCGACCTCTCCCGAAGCGACTGCGTTGTCGAGGGCGTAGACAAGCAACGGCAGCAGCACTAACGCCGTGATGCCACCGGTGATAAGCCAGCGTCGGAGTTGCTCATTCATAACAAGGGAGAGGGAGATCGAAGCGAAGCAAAGTGTACTGTGTTGGGATTACAACCAGGAATTGTGGGCCCACCCCGGCGGCCCCACCGGTTGAAACGGAGCGTAGCAGAGACACAACGCAGAGATGCTGCACCAGTGAGGGCGGTTTGGGATAGCGGATTCCGTGGGTCAGGCTCGAGGGGAGCGATCTTTTGCCATGCCGTAGAACCCATCGCCGACCCAATCGTGGTGGTGTGACCGGTTTCTCCGTCCATTGGATTGTGCGCTGGTACCGGGCAATCGGGCCGGATGTGGTGTAATCGTCCTATGCAGGCTGATGCTGTGGCGATCACAGCCCTTCGACCCCGACTAGAGAATCTGACGGAGCTGCTCGCCGATGTCGAGTTCCGACTGCCGACCGCCGGACGAGAGCACGCCGAGCGTGTTCGGACGGCGGTCATCCAAACGATCTCGGAGTATCTCATCCCGCGCCTCGACGATCCGGAAGCCCCCGTTGTCGCTGCGGTGATCGGATCTTCAGGGGCCGGGAAGTCCACAATCGTCAACTCCCTCGCCAACGACCGGATAAGTGACGTCGGACCTCTGCGGCCGACGACGAGAAACGCAGTGTTGTGGGCGCATCGTGACCACGGCTCCCGTTACTGGTCCGAATTCGTGTCCAGGGTGCGGGATCGGGTAGGCACGACAGTGGAGGTCGTGATCGGGGACGACGAGCTGACCTCCGACCTCACCATCATCGACACCCCGCCTTCGGAGTACGTGGCCCCCTCAGGGCGACGCCCGTCTGTCGATGTCCTGGCGCTCGCCGATCTCTGTGTGTTTGTTACTAGCCCGTCCCGGTATGCGGACATCTCGGCGTGGGAGTTCCTGCGCGAGATCCGCTGGCGCGGCGTCCCGATGCTATTCGTCCTCAACCGGCTCCCCTCGGACCGCGACGAAGCAGCATCGCTGCTCAACGACTTCGCCGGCAGACTCAACGACAATGGGCTGTTGCTCGAGGCCGACGCTGCAATGGTCTTCGGGGTGACCGAAGCAGTAGGGGATCGCTGGCACGGTGGGCTCGACCCCTCGGCTGTTGGTGCGTTGCGGAACGAGTTGGGCGCCGTCTCGAACACCGGCTACCGGAATACGCTCGTAGCGATGACGGCGTACACGACCGGGCGCAACGTCGTCGACCGCTGCCGCGCTATCACCGATGAGTTCGACCGAGTCGCCGAGATCAGCGGCGAGCTCGACGCGGCGGTGAGCGACGCCTACGAGAACCAGGTCGCCGAGATCACCAGGATGGTCGCAGATGGTGCGCTGCGCGACATGGCGCGGCACAAGAGCTGGTCGGAAGCCGCAGTTGATCTCACCGCGATCGTCACCCGGAGAGCCGGGGTAGCCGCCCAAGAGACGGCCAATACATGGATGGGGCACGACACAGGGGTCGCCCTTCTCAAGGGCAAGGGCACAACGCTATGGCGTCACACCGAGGACACCTCCTGGGACGTTCAGGGACGTCTCGAGGATTGGGAAGAGGTGCTTGCCGGGGTTGCCGCCCGGAACACAAAGTCGGGGTCACTGCGTGCCCGGACCGCTAAGCGCCTCGCCGACAAGGCTTGGAAGGTCGTTGTTGACCCGCAACAAAAGCCACCGCGGGCGGTGAGACGCAAACTCAAGCGCAACATGGCCGCGTTTATCGAAGACGCCCAGAGCGGTCTTGCGAGAGTCATCGGGGAAGCGCTGGAATTCGACGCCAGCCGGTTTCGTAGCCACCTGGACGACCACTCGGAGACGGGGGCTCGACTACAGCGGGAGTTGCGAGCCATCTCGGCATTGCTCGAGGGTGAGGAGCTTCCACAGCTCGAGATGGTTCCCGAAACGGACGACCCGGCTGCGATGACAGATGCGCCGGTCGTCGGCGGAGATGCCGCCGATGCGTGACGTTCCCGAGTTGCTCGACGCCATTGACCTGGTGATCGCGCGTGCCGACGGTGTGATTCCCGATCCGGTCCTAAACCAGTCGAGGCAACATGCCGACGAGCTAAGACAGCGGCGGGGCTTTCTCGGCGAGACGCTGGTCCTGGCTGTTGCTGGTGGGACCGGGACCGGAAAGTCGAGCCTCGTCAACGCTCTGGCGGGCGAGATCATCACCTCGGTCAGCGTGTTGCGCCCACACACCGACGAGCCATTTGCGGTGGTCCCGATGAACCCAGAACCGGCCGTCACCGTGCTTCTGGACACGCTCGGTGTCGCCTACCGCAGGGAGCATGCGTCCCTGGCCCGAACCGCGATAATCGACCTGCCTGATCTCGACTCGATCGCGGACTGGCATCGTGAGCGTGTTGAGGATCTAATACCCCGTGTAGACGGTGTGATCTGGCTCTTCGATCCCGACAAGTATCGTGACCCCATAGTTCACGATGAATTTCTCGCCAAGCTCGCCATGCACAAGAGCCAGTTCATCTTTGCCCTCAACAAAATCGACAAGCTGCGTGCCGATGATCTCCAAACGGTACGTCAAGACCTCGTCGAGACTCTGGCCGCAGATGGCTACCAGAGGCCGGCACTCTTCGCACTTGCCGCCGACCCGCCGGGGGCGTCACCGCGGGGCATCGACCTGTTTCGGGAGCATGTGACCGAGCGGATCGACACCAAGGCGGTAATGCTGCGAAAAGTCATTCGCGACGCCGCACGCATCGTGAGACGCATAGGTGAGACGGCCGAGGTCTGGGAAGGCGGATCCCTCGACTTCGAAAAGGCGTGGGCCAGAGTGAGGCGAGAGGTGCTTGCCGGGGTAGGCCCGGACTCATCTCAGGCAGATCGGGAAGATGCACTTTGCCGTCTCGAGGATCTGACGGCAGCGATCGGAGTCAAAGCCGGGCCCCTCCTCGGGCCGAAGGTGCGGTCGGCAACCAACCGGGACAAGATCGAGGCGCTCGTCGCCGATCTGGCAGTCAGCGGGCCGGAAGCGCCGGCTAAGGACCCGGGTGTGTGGGAGCGGCTGACCGGTGCCGAGGAGAGCAAACCACCTCGGAGCCCGAAAGCGATGATGCTCGACGATACTCTCGGTGACCCTCTGCGTGAGATTCTGTGGAGACGGGCCCTGCTCGGGGCCACAGTCGCTCACGCTTCTGTCGGCGCAGCACAGCTCGAAGAGAAGATCAACCGGGCGGCGAAGGTACAGGATCCCACCACGACATAGCCGTATCGCTGGTCGGGCCACCGCTACCGATTTGGTGTGATGACGGTCAACGCGTCGTATGCCGGGGTGATTTCGACCGACTCTGTCGTACCCAACAGCTCGCCGTCGGCCTGGAAAAGAGCCTCCGGCTCCGCCTCGATTATGAGCTTCTCGATTTCGGTGAACACGTGGGCTCCATCCACGCCTGCCATCGGCCGCCGCATCAGCCCGCGAGCGGCCAAGCCAATGGCGGCCGTAGTCGACAGTCGCTCGATCGCGACGGCGGTCAGGCCGTCTTCGTGATCGGGGGTGATCCGCAGAGGAACGCGTCCCCAGTATGTGTATGAATCGTGGACCTGGACGAGAACCGTGGCGGCGTGCACTCGCCGGCCGTTGCATTCCACAAGCATCGTGGCGGGTCTGGTCCGGTAGTCCGTGACCACCTTCCTGGTTGCGATCGCCGCAAAGTTGAGAGATGAGAAGTAGTACTTTGCAGTCGGTCGCTGATCGGACACGGCTACGACATCTGCATCGAGTCCGAGCCCGAGTGAGAACACGGCGTACTCGGATCTAGCCGCCAGGCGGCTCTCGGTGGCGATGTGGGCGAGAGTCATGGGCTGTAGTTGTCCGGAGATGAGTCGGGCGGCTGCCTTTCGCGCATTGACGGGGATACCGAGAATCCGGGCAACGACGTTTGTCGTCCCCGTCGGGATCACACCGAGCGCGGTCGGCGTGAACGCCAGCCCGTTGGCGACGTGGTGAACGACACCGTCGCCTCCCATAGCGGCGACCACCGCGTATCCGCCCGCCGCGGCGTCGGCAGCAGCCTGCCGCGACTCTGCGGGGCTGTTCGGCCATGCTGTGGTCACATCGTATGTGCTGCCGAGGATTGCCTCGACCTCGCGCAGTGCCGCCCCGGTGAAACCGGACGCATGTGGATTGGCGATGAGAAGGAGCCGTCGCATACGGGGGAAACGATACCGGTACCCTGAACCCTATGAGATACGTCGACCGGGAAGACGCCGGTCGTGCGCTTGCCGGGCCTATCGCCGCGGCACTCGGCGAAGCCGGTGTCACCTCCAAACCGCTCGTCCTGGGCATTCCACGCGGCGGTGTTGCAGTGGCCGCACCGCTGGCAAACCAGCTGGGAGCCGAGCTCAATGTTGTCCTGGCGAGAAAAGTGGGCGCACCCGGAAACCCGGAGTTGGCCCTTGGGGCAGTTGGAGAGAGAGGCGAGACCGTCTTGATCGAGGATGTGATCAGCGGGCTCGGGGTAGGGGCCGAGGTGCTCCAGACGGCGATCGAGGAGGCGCAACGCGAGCTGGAGCGTCGGCTCGCTGTGTACAGGCGGGCGAGGCCTGCCCCTGAGATCGCCGGCAGAGTCGTGGTGGTCGTCGATGACGGTGTAGCGACCGGAGCCACGTTTCGGGCAACACTCGAGACGGTCCGCCACCTGGATCCGTCGCTGCTGGTCGGAGCCGTTCCGGTTGGGCCCGTCGAAACGACGAGTGCCCTTGCTCGGATCGCCGACATCTTCGTCTGCCCGCAGCGGCCACGCCGGTTTCGTGCCGTGAGCGAATGGTACGACCGATTCGATCAGGTCAGCGAAGAGCAGGTGGTGGAATTGCTTCGGAGCGGGTAACCGTCGTCAGGAGGCGATCATCTTGGCGACGCGGTCGCGTAGGTCCGTCGGTCGGAACGGCTTAGTCATGAAGTCGTCGGCCCCGCCTTCCTGGGCCTGGACGGCCACTTCAGGCTGAGCATGTGCGGTCAGGATCAGCACCTTTGTGTCACGGGTGGCGTCGTCGGCACGCAGCCGGCGCAGCACCTCCCAGCCGTCCATGCCGGGCAAGCCGATGTCGAGAACGATTGCGGTGGGAAGCGTGGTGCGGGCGGCTTCGAGGCCGGCGACACCATCGGCAGCACCGACGATGTTCAGGCTCAGTTCTCGGAGGCATACCTCGATGAGACGGCGAACACTGGCAGAGTCTTCAACGATCAGGATTGAGTCGCTCACCCAGACAGTATCGGCGGTTTGTTGCCCTACCGAAGAACTTTTTTCCGTTGTTTCCCGGTTCAGCTACGGACTTCGTGTCGGCGAGCAACCGATCATGCGATCCTTGCACATGGCAAAGCTCCTCGATCCGACGTAGCCTGGGTATCAGCGCAATCAGTCGAGCAAAGGACACCGCATGGAGCCTTTCCGGACCGAGCCGTACTCCGATTTCACCGATCCCGGGCCGCAACGTGCGTATCTGGAGGCGATCGAGACGGTGGTCTCCAAGCTCGGTGGGCATGTCCCGCTCGTCATTGGAGGCAAACCGGTTGACACCGACGACCGGATCGTTTCGATCAACCCGGCTAAACCGGCCGAGGTGGTCGGAACCACCGCACGCGCATCCGAGGCCGAGGCGCAGCTCGCCATTGACGCGTCTGCTACCGCTTTTCCCGATTGGGCGCGGCGATCGGCAAAGGAACGGGCCGAGTTGGTACACCGAATCGGGGATCTGATCGCCGATAGGAAGCTCGATATGTCCGCATGGATGACACTCGAGGCAGGGAAGAACTGGGCCGAAGCGGAGGCGGACGTCGCCGAGGCAATCGACTTTTGTCACTACTACGCCCACGAGGCGGTGCGGCTGGACGCGCCGGTCGCCGTACACAGCCATCCCGGTGAGACAAACGAGTCGTTCCTGATCCCGATCGGCCCGGGGGTGGTCATCCCACCATGGAACTTCCCGCTGGCGATCCTTGTCGGCATGACCGTCGGCCCGGTCGCGGCCGGTAACACCGTTGTGCTCAAACCCGCCTCCAACACGCCGCTGCTCGGTGCTCACTTCATGGATATCGTCGCCGAGGCGGGCGTCCCCGACGGAGTTATCAACTTCCTGCCTGGATCGGGAGGTGAGGTGGGGGACTATCTGATCAATCACCCGGTCATCAGGTTCATCAACTTCACCGGTTCGAAGGAGGTCGGGCTCCGGATTGCTGAGCGGGCTGCCGCCGTTCGGCCCGGCCAGAGATGGTTGAAGCGGGCGTATATGGAGATGGGCGGCAAGGATGGCCTCATAGTCGACGAGACCGCCGACCTGGACCTGGCCGCCGATGCTCTGGTGAAGAGCGCATACGGTTTCCAGGGCCAGAAGTGCTCGGCCTGCTCGCGAGCGATCGTCGTATCGGACGTCCACGACGATCTGCTCGACCGGGTGGTGGCTAAGGCAGCCGCACTCGAGATCGGCCCGGGTATCGAGAACAAGGCCGTAGGGCCATTGATCTCGGAAGCGCAGCACACAGCAGTCCTTCGGGAGATCGACAGCGGACGATCGGAGGCGGACCTCGTTTTGGGCGGCGAGATCGTCGACATGGATGGTGGCTATTACATCGAGCCGACGATCTTTGCCGGTGTGGAGCGTCAGCACCGGCTTGCACAGCACGAGATCTTCGGGCCGGTCCTGTCATACATGCGGGTTGGCGACTTCGACGAGGCGATCGACGTCGCCAACGACACAGAGTACGGGCTGACCGGGGGGATCATATCGACGGATTCCGATCGTATCGACCGTGCCAGGCGCGAGTTCCATGTCGGGAACCTGTATGTGAACCGGAAGATCACCGGTGCGCTGGTAGGTGTCCAACCGTTTGGAGGCCTCAAGATGTCCGGCAGCAACGCAAAGGCGGGTGGACCCGACTACTTGCGTCTGTTCATGGAGATGAAGTCGGTGGCCACACGCCGTTGAAATCCCCGGGGTAGCACCGGTTGGGTGCCACAATGGCCCAAGCCGCCTTCCCCGGGTGATCATATGGATCTACAGCTTGCTGGCCGCGGCCGGACGATTCTCATCGCTCTGGCAGCAATCTCGGCCGTCGCTCTTTTCGCAATCGTTGTCACCGCCGTGGGCGTCCGCAGCGCACAAGCCGCGTTTGAGACGACATTCCCGCCGGACGTGTCGCCGGGCGAGTCTCCGGCTCCGTCGGTTGTGCGTGCCGGTATTGCGGTCGTTCCTGAAGGCGGTCTCGAGCTGTGGGAGGGACCGGACCGCGAGCCTTACTTCACCATCCACGAGGGTGTGGTTCTGCCGTACATGCACCGCACCGACACCGGTTGGTTGCTGGTCACGACGACGTGCAATCAGAGCGCCTGGGTCAGGGAAGCTGATGTACAGCCACAGGAGCAATCCGCGAACAGCGAGTCGGGCCCCGGCTTCGATATCTCGACCGCGACTATCGTCCTCGACCCGGGACATGGTGACCGGGATTGGGGCGGGGTAGGGCCTACGGGGCTCAGCGAAAAGGAAGTCAACCTGGACATCTCTGAGCGTGTTCGGGAGCTGATGCTGTCGGGACGGAGCGTCGATTGGGATTCGGGTGCGGTCACTGCCGGGTCCGACGTCCCTGCGTTTGGCAGCATCATCCTCACCCGTGACAACGCTGGGCCGAACGAAGGTGATTTCGAGCTCGGGCTCGGCTATCGATCGACGGTTGCCAACGCTGCGGGTGCCGATGCGTTTGTGTCCATACACAACAACACTGTGCCTCAGTTCGAGACGGACATCCCCGGTTCAGAGGTCTACTACGCCGCCGGGGTGGAGGGATCCGACCGTCTCGCCGGCCTCATCTACGAGGAGTTGGTGTCGGGTCTCTCGGGGTTCAACGCCAATTGGCGTGGTGGTGACCTGTTGGGGGCGAGGGCGCGACTCGATCCACAAACCGGAGAAGACTATTACGGGATCTTGCGTCGGTCGATGGTGCCCGCCGTGATTGTCGAGGGTGTCTACATATCCGAGCCCGAGGAAGAGGCGCTGCTGGCCACTCCCGAGTTCCGCCAAGCCTACGCCGAGGCCGTCTACCGGGGGATCGTGCGGTTCCTCACGACAGACGAAGCCGGTAGCGGGATCAACGATCCCGAGATGTTCGAGCTGGATGCCGGCACCGTGTCCGGGAACGGCTGCGATCTCCCGGCACAACCCTCCGAGTAACGCACCCAACTGTGCGAAGGAACACTAGATTGACTCGATGCGCAGAGTCCTCCCAATAGTCGCGCTCGTCATAGTGACCTCGGGATGCACCGGTGGTCCCACCGGGAGCGGTGCTGCTTCCGCCACAACCGAGCCGTCTTCTGTGGCATCGACGACAACAACCTCAGCGGCAACCTCAACCTCAACGACAAACACGTCCACTACAACTACCTCGACGACCACCACGACATTGCCCCCGGTGCCGATCGGTGTCCCGGATGAGCCAAGCCCACCTCCGCCGCCACCGGAGCCACACGTGGTCGAGGGCTTCACCGGTCGTGGTGTCGTGACCATCGCAGCCGGGGGAGCGGAGCTCTACGAGGAAATCGGTGGAGAGCCGTTCATTGTCGCCAGGGAAGCGCTCGTCTTTGCCGGTGTCGGCATGGAGGGGGACTTGATCAAAGTCCTCACGTCGTGTGATACCACGGCCTGGGTGGACTCGTCCGCGGTGCTGGCACAGCCGCCGGCCGCGCCGGGAGATATCGGCGCCGGTTTTGATCTTTCCGAGGCAACGATCGTCATTGATCCCGGGCACGGGGGTCCGTGGAACGTCGGAGCGGCGAGCCCATCGGGACTGGGCGAGGAGACGGTCAACCTCGACATCTCCCGCCGGGTGGTGGACCTGCTACGCCAACCACACACAGTCGATTGGGATACCGGTCAGATCCTGACGGGGGCCGAGGTTCCGCCGGCCGGATGGGTGCTGGTCACCAGAGTCGGCGACGCCGAGACCGGAGACTACGAAGCCGGGCTCACCTTCCGCACGGCGCTCGCCAACGCTGCCAACGCCACAGCGATGGTGTCGATCCACAACAACGCCGGCTGGGAAGTGGACCTCGACACGCCGGGGTCGGATGTGTATTACCAGTCGCAGACTCCTGAGTCGAGGCGTTTTGCCAGGATCATGGTGGAGGAGTTGCAGCTGAGCTTCGCTCCGTTCGACGCCGATTGGGTTGGGGCACTCGTGACGGGGGCAAAGTCACGGCTCAGCCCTGCAGACGGTAGCTCGCAGTACTACGGAATCCTGCGCCGCAGCGAGATGCCAACCGTGATCACCGAGGGGGCGTATATCGCCAACCAATCGGAGGCGGACCTGTTGGCCACCGCGGAGTTCCGTCAGGCGTATGCAGAGGCTGTGTACCGCGGTCTGATCAGGTTCCTCACCACCGACGACACAGGTCTTGCGGACGACTCAGACCCGGAGATCTGGCACGGGAACGCCGGTAGCGGCGATGCCGTCCCCCAGTGTGTGATCCCCGAACAGCCTTGATTGAACTCACAACAGGGCCCCACTGGAGTGGCTCTCCTCGTGGCCGATCTGCCGGCGTCGTGTAGGTGTGAGTCAATCCGGGTAGATCCAGCCTCGCTGCTCGGCGAGCGCCCTGGCTTCTTCGTCGGTCATACGCACCAAGGCGCCGTAGCGGAGACTGCCACGTTTGATCATGGAGATGAACGACTCAACCATCACCGGGTCGAACTGCGTGCCGGACCCTTCGCGTAGCTCGCGGAACGCCTCTTCCTGGGTGAGAGCCATGCGGTAGGGGCGGTTACTGGTCATTGCGTCGAACGCGTCGGCGATGGCAAGCACCCGGGACTCCGCAGACGGGGTGTCCCCGTGGGTGCTGTACGAGCCGTGGTAACCGCCGCCGTCGAAGTGGGCATGATGGTCGGATGCGATCCGAACCAGAGGATGTAACCAGTCGACATCGTTGAGCAGGTCATCGATGTGGTGGACGTGGTCCCGCATCGCATCCATCTCTTCAGGGGTGAGGCGGCCTCGTTTCTTGAGGAGCTCCCGAGGGACGGCGAGTTTGCCGAGGTCGTGGATAAGCGCCGAGTGGCGGATCCGCTCCTGCTGATCACCGTTGAGACCAAGCTCCTGGGCGAGCTGCACGGCAAACTTGGCAACCCGCTCGGTGTGACCACGGGTGTAGAGATCCTTCGCCTCGAGGGTCTTTACAAGCGTCGCCAGCATGCCCTCCCGGGCGGCTCGCAGCTTGGCGAGCGAAGCAAAAAACAGACGGCTCAGCAGGAGCAATGCCAACACGAGGATCAGCATGCCGTTGTAGGTGCCGTGGGTTTGGGCGTATACGACGTATGCGTAACCGAGAAGGCCTCCGACGGCTCCGAGTCCGGCAAAGCTGCCGAGGATCTCGAGTACGTTCGACCACGGACCCGCGAGCTTCGATCCGAAGACCTGTCGCACGACCATCCGCGTAAGGATGAAGCTTGCCAGGTCACCAACCGCCGCCGCCAATGCACCAACGGCCACTGTCAGGAGCATGCCGGCGGAGGCACCGTCGGCCGGGAGCAGATAGTAGAGGGTTGCCGCCGTGAGAGCGGTGCCGGTAGCGACAATCCCAAGGTTGACGGCGGGCTGAAAGATACGGCGGTCGGCTATGTCTTGTGGCTGGAGTAGGCCGAGGACAGCCATTACGACGATGCCGCCGATCACTTGCTCTTTCCCAAGAACGACGCCCGCGGTGATCGTTACGGCGAATGCAGGCGACGTGATCATCCTGTCGTTCACTTCGACCGCAGACATCTCGAGGATGAGGAACACAGCCGCGAACGCGGCCCACAAGCCTATTTGATGTGGGAACCCTGCAAACCAGAGTGCGCCTGCGATGACTGCGACACCCCAGACAAACGAGACAGCGCCGTAGACGCGTTTACGGCGTCTCTGGATCGCATATGGAGTCTCGTAGTAGGCCATACGTTTAGATCGGACGGTTGACTAAGAAAGTTTACCTGTGGAGGGTCGGGTCGAGAAGCAATAGCTAGCCGACCCTGACGCTTGAGCCAACCCTAACGCTTTGACGCACGAGATCACGTCCGATCATCGTTTCTCTGGAGAGAAACATGGTTTCAACCAGGGGGTATTGCGCTTCGCTCGAATGGATCACCCGGCCCGGACCGCTCCACAAACCTTCGTTGTCTAGGTGCCGATCTTTGCCCCATCCCAGAGTGTCCCGTTGTGAGACTCCCTGGTTCCGCCCGTAGACCTCAAGTATGTCGCTGTGAGATTAAGTGATTCATGGTTGCTATTGCAAGCTTGGTTTTCGCGGGCGCCAGAATATGGAGTCTCGTGCTGCATATTTGTATGGACTGCTATCCCAGCGAGCCCAGATCTGAGGCGTAATACCGCTCTCAGGAGTCCCCTGAATAGCGGACTCGATCGACCACCGTGCCATCTCCGGCTTGAAGGATCACGGTGTCCCCGCCATTGGACCAGACCGGCTCGTCCGAGCACCAATACAGGTCGGCTGTCGTATCGTCGCCACAACCGGTGTGCACCACGACCGCGTCTCCGGGTTGGACCTCGACCGAGTTTGGGAACATATAGCGATGCCGGGTCGACTCGTCCCGGAGGATCCACCCCGACATTTCGAGCGAGCCCTCACCCGCGTTACCGACAACGACAAGCTCCTCGTTCATTAAGTCGGCGTCGGGTCCCGGTGGGTCGAACACATAGTCGACGATCGAGACCCGGCCGGGAGGATCCTCGACGCCACACGCATCCGGCGCCCACATCCCCAGACCTTCTGCCGCCGCCAGGTCCGAGACGGCTGCATAGTCCGCGTCGGCCGGATGATCGCCCTGAACCACAAGGGCCACGCCTTCAGCCAACAGAGACCGATTGATGTCGAGGCCGTCGACATAGACGTAGCGAAGCAGCCGCCCGTACTGGTCGGTGTCTTCGCTGCCCGCAACCAGCGTGAGGGTGCCCGATGAGACCATGCCCTCCAGGGCATCCTTTGCCTCATCGCCAAAACACTCGGATCCCTCAGGTGCGTTGACACCGAGCAGCCGTACCTCGGCCTCGGTTGAACCGACCGCAACCAACAGCGAGTCCCCGTCAATCACCCGGATGGCCTCGGCGGCGGCGCCGGGTGGTGTCATCGCTGCCGTAATCACCGGTTGCGGCGTCGAACCACAGCCGGCCAACAGAATGGTGACTGCAACGAAAGGAAGGGCACGCACGACTCGATGCTAGGGCGCCCTATTGCTCGACCGGATGACCTGCCGAGTACCAGGCCTGTATCCCACCGTCGATCTCGTAAACCTCGTCGAACCCGATGGAGTCCATGAGGGGGAGGGCGTTTGCCGACCGGTTACCGGAGTTGCAGTACATCACATAGGGCACTGCCGGGTCGAGCGCGCTCAGCTTGGCTTCGAAGTCCGGCTGGTAGTAGTCAATGTTGATCGCACCGGCTATGTGGCCGGCTGCGTATTCGTCCGGTGTGCGGATGTCGAGGATGACAAGGTCATCCGGTGGTGAGGCGATGATCTCGGCAGCCACGGACACTGCGGTCAACTCGAGAGTGGACGCCGTGCCGGTCGAGCCGCCACAGCCCCCGACAAGAAGTGCGGTCGCCACCATTAGAGCGATGAGCGGTTTCGTTGTCTTCACAAAGCAAGTCCAATCGAAGCGAGGCCGCCGACCAGGTTGGCAGCGTGGTACCCATTGCGAGCGAGGAACTCGGCGGCCACCATACTCCGGTTCCCGGATCGACACACCACGAGCACCGGTCGATTCGTATCCAGCTTGCCGAGGCTTGCAGGCAGAAACGCCAGCGAGACCATGACGCTTTCCGGCAATGTCCCCTGAACCCACTCGGCGGGCTCACGCACGTCGAGAAGAACGCCGTCGTTGTCCTCGACCCAGGCTTGCCAGCCGTGCGCCGGAACCTGCTCGATCGAGCTTCGTCTCGTGCCAAACAAGGATTCTCCTCGGATCTGCGGCGGGCAATCTAGCACAGCGGCATGCGCAGATCCGCATGTATCCACGTAGCCGCCCGACCGGCGCGACGGTGCGGGGCGGCACTAGTCGACGAGCCCGACACGTCGAGTATCGGTGCGGATTTCTCGATTGATACTCTTGACTTGTGTGATGTACCATGTAATATCGAACGTATGTTCGACTCAAGGGTTCCTGACGATCTAGAGGACACCCCTGCCGGGGTTGCACTCGCTGGGGTGTTGGCGTCCCTGGAATGGGACCGGCTGTCTGGCTATGACCTGATCCGGGCACTCAAAGCCCAGGACCGCCAGATCGCCCACTACCAAGCCGGGCGATGTTGGAGCATCGACCAGATAGTTGCCATCTACGAGAAACTGGACGAGGGCAAAAACACCCCACGGTTGAACCCGTTCGAGGTTGTTGATGGTGCCGCAGCTGAGATCGGTGCCGCGCTAGGTTTGACCCGCCGCACCGCAGAGAACCAGACCGGATTCGCCGTCGAGCTGTGCCGGCATCAGCCCCGTGTTTTTGAAGCATTGTTGTTTGGCTCAATCGACCTGTACCGTGCCCAGATCCTCACCGACACGCTGTGTTTGGTCGATGAACCCTCTGTTGTTGATGATCTCCTCGACGAGATTCTGTCTAAAGCCGGGCAGTTGACCAGCGGGCAGCTACGACACCGGCTCCAGAGCCTTGTCATCGACGTTGCCCCTTCTGTGGCCAAACAACGCTACAACGACGCCGTCGAGGATCGACGAGTCGAGCTCCGGGCCAACGACCCCGGCACCGCAGATCTGTCGGTCCGAGATGTCAACCCGAAAGACGCCACCGAGATCCGAGAATCGATCCACCATGATGCGTTGGCGTTGAAACGTCGCGGTGACAAACGCACCCTCGACCAACTCCGCGCCGACATCTGCGTAGACCGGCTCAAAACCGACCACCACACAGGCACCTGTGGCCACACAACAGGCAACACGACCGGTGGGGTGCATCTAAGCGTCACCCTCGAAATGCTCGCGGGCCTCAGCCAAATATCCGGAGACATCGAAGGATACGGGCCGGTCATCGACGACATCGCCCGCCAAATCGCAGCCAACCAAACCAACACCCAATGGACCTGGACCCTCCGAGATCCCGACACCGGGCTACCCATCGACGGAGGCACCACCCGACGCCGCCCCACGGCCGCCCAAAAACGGTACGTCCAAGCCCACAACCCCACCTGTGTCCACCCCGGATGTCGCATGCCCGCCGCCAACTGCGACATCGACCACCGCATCCCCTGGAACCACCGCCGAGTGACCTGCACCGCTGACCTCGCCCCCCTCTGCAAGCACCACCACGTCATCCGACACACCTGGGGATGGACCTACCAGTCCCTACCAAACGGTGACTGGATCTACACCACCCCCCTCCACCACAAACACACCACAACCGGCAAACCGCCATAGCACCGTCACCAACCAAGGCGCTGGAACAGTGAAGTCAGCCCTACGTCTGAGAGTGCTCTCGGTAGCTGCCCGACGCCGCTGCAAGTCGCCCGATGCAGGCGGGGGGATCTGCGGCAGTCCCGAGCGACCCGTCGGTTCACCTAACACCCAGCCGGTTAGCCACAGCTAGTGGAACTGTTCTTCTTCGGTGGATCCTTCGAGTGCCAGTGTCGACGCCTGGCCACCGCTGATGGTGGTGGCAACTGTGTCGAAGTACCCGGCTCCCACCTCACGCTGGTGGCGAGTGGCGGTGTAGCCGCCGTCCTCCATGCCGAACTCTTCCTCCTGGAGGCGCACGTAGGCCGTCATACCCTCGGTGGCATAACCCTTGGCCAGTTCGAACATCGTGGCGTTCAGGGCGTGGAAGCCGGCAAGGGTGATGAACTGGAAGCGGTATCCCATGGCACCCAGCTCCTTTTGGAACGACGCGATCTGGTCGTCGCTCAAATGAGCTTTCCAGTTGAACGATGGTGAGCAGTTGTATGCCAGCATCTTGTCCGGGTGCTCGGCTCGGATGGCCTCGGCGAACCTGGCTGCCTCGCCAAGGTCGGGGAACGACGTCTCACACCAGATGAGATCGGCGTACGGGGCGTAGGCAAGTCCCCGGGCGATGGCGGCATCCATACCGTTGTTGACTCCGTAGAAGCCTTCGCCGGTGCGCTCGCCGGTGAGGAACTGCCGGTCACGCTCGTCGACGTCGCTGGTGAGCAGTGTGGCGGCCAGCGAATCGGTTCGGGCGACAATCAGCGTCGGGACACCCAGCACGTCGGTGGCCAGCCGTGCCGATTTGAGCGTGCGGATGTGCTGGCTCGTCGGGACAAGGACCTTGCCACCCATATGGCCACACTTCTTCTCGGCGGCTAGCTGATCCTCGTAGTGGATTCCTGCCGCCCCGGCTGCGATGAAGCTCTTGGCGAGTTCGAATGCGTTCAGGTTGCCTCCGAAGCCGGCTTCGGCGTCGGCAACGATCGGCAGGAAGTAGTCCTGCTCGTGCCGGCCCTCCGCCCATTCCACCTGATCGGCTCTCGTGAACGCGTTGTTGATGCGCCGCACGAGCGACGGAGCGGAGTTGGCCGGATACAACGACTGGTCCGGGTACACCTGCTCGGCGAGGTTGGCGTCCCCGGCGACCTGCCAGCCTGAGAGGTATATGGCCTCGAGCCCGGCCTTGGCCATCTGTACGGCTTGCATCCCGGTCATTGCACCCAGGGCATTGATGTAGTCCTTCGAGTTCAGCAGTTGCCACAACCGGTCGGCGCCACGTCGAGCCAGTGTGTGCTCAACGGGCAGCGACCCCTGAAGCCGGACGACCTCCTCCGGGGTGTAGTCACGGGTGACACCCGCCCACCGTGGGTTGTTGTTCCAGTCGTCGCGAATGGCCGCGACACGGTCCTCGAAAGTGCTCATGTCTTCTCCTCCGGAGTCAGTCGATCAGCTCGTATGCAGGCAGGGTCAAGAAGTCGGGGAACTCGTCGGAAATGGCCACCTGTTCGAGCAGGCTTCGCGCCTCCTCGAAGCGGCCAATCGAGTAGTTCTCCTCGCCGAACTCGCTCCTCATCCGGGCCAGCTCCTCATCGGCGATGTTGTGAATCGTCTCGGCGGTGACAGGCGTGCCTTCCTCGGTGACAACCCCGTTGTGGAGCCACTGCCACAACTGTGAACGGGAGATCTCAGCCGTCGCTGCATCTTCCATCAGGTTGTAGATGGCGGCAGCGCCGTTGCCGCGGAGCCACGAGGCCAGGTACTGGATGGCTACGTCCACATTCATCCGGACCCCGGCATCGGTGACGGTCCCACCTTCGACTGTGATATCGAGCAGCGCACCAGCATCCGCGACGACGTCGTCGCGCTGTCTGTCGATCTGATGTGGCCGGTCACCGAGGACTTCGGTGAACACCTCGCCGGCCAGAGCAACCAGGTCGGGGTGCGCCACCCACGTGCCGTCGTGCCCGTTCTGCGACTCGAGCTCCTTGTCGGCCCGCACCTTGGCAAGGGCTCGGCGGTTGATCTCCTCGTCACGCCGGCTGGGGATGAAGGCGGCCATGCCGCCCATGGCATGGGCTCCTCGTTTGTGACACGTCTTGATCAACAACTCGGTGTATGCCTTCATGAAAGGGACCGTCATCGTGACCTGGGAACGATCGGGCAGCACCATCTCTTGACGGTTCCTGAACTTCTTGATGATCGAGAACTGGTAGTCCCAGCGGCCAGCGTTGAGACCGGCTGAGTGCTCCCGCAGTTGGTAGAGGATCTCTTCCATCTCGAAGGCCGCCAAGATGGTCTCGATGAGAACGGTCGCCCGGATGGTGCCCCGGTCGATGCCGAGCATCTCCTGGGCGGCGACAAAGACGTCATTCCAGAGCCTTGCCTCCTCGTGACTCTCGAGCTTTGGAAGGTAGAAGTAGGGTCCGCTTCCGCGTTCGAGCAGCTCTTGTGCGTTGTAGAAGAAGTAGAGACCAAAGTCGAACAAGCTGCCGGAGACGGCGTGCCCGTCGATCTCGACGTGCTTTTCCGGGAGATGCCACCCCCGCGGCCTAACCATCAGGGTGGCGGTCCGCTCGGCGAGCCGGTACTGCTTGCCGTCCGGAGAGTCGTATTCGATCTCACGGCGAACTGCATCGAGAAGGTTCACCTGACCCTGCACTACGTTGGGCCACGTGGGAGATGCGCTGTCCTCGAAGTCGGCCATGAACACTCGCGCCCCCGAATTGAGCGCATTGATCATCATCTTGCGTTCAACGGGTCCGGTGATCTCAACCCGTCGGTCCATCAAGTCAGGTGGGGGTGCAGCGACCCGCCAGGAACCGGACCGCGCCTCGCTCGACTCTGGGAGGAAGGCGGGACGCTTTCCAGCGTCGAACTCCGTCTGTCTGGCCGCACGGACATCGAGCAGCGCACGGCGTCTGTCGTCGAATCGCTCGTGGAGTGAGGCTACGAAGTCGAGTGCCTTCGGGGTGAGTATCTCTTCGTGGCGGGGGCCGGATGGGCCGAGGATCTCGACGGTCATGGTTCTGCCCTCCTCGTTGTCGGCTGCTTGGATTCCACCACTCCCGGATAACAAATCAACAAATGTTGCACGCAAGAACACTCGTTCTTATAGTCCAAGGCAGTTATCAAGGGGATTATCAAGGGGATTATGGATGCAAGAGACGATCGATCCACTCGTCTTTGGACATCGAGTCCGTCACTTCCGCAGTCTTGCCGGGCTGACGCTCGACGAACTGGGAGAAAGGGTTGGCAAACCGGCGCCGTACCTCTCCATGTTGGAGAATGGAAAACGTGAGCCGCGTCTCGGGATGATCAACGCGCTCGCCGACGCGCTCGATGTGCCGGTGGGAGATCTGCTGGTCCCCGACCCACCCAACCGGCGGTCGAGGCTAGAGATCGGGATCGCCCGTGCCCAGGAGGACCCGATCTACCGTGACCTCGAGCTGCCCCATTTGAAACCAAGCGCCCGGCTGCCGGACATCGCCCTCGAACACGTCCTTGCTCTCTTCGGCGAGCTGAGGGGTCGGGAACAGATCACGATGGCAACCCGCGAAGAGGCGCGGATCGCCAATTCGGAGCTGCGTGCCGAAATGCGAGAGCGTGGCAACTACTTCGAGGAGATAGAGAAGATCGCCGCAGAGGCGGTTGCAGCTGCCGGCTACACCGGTGGCGGGCTCACCGAGGGGACCACCCAGGCAATGGCGGCGCAGTTCGGTTTCACCGTGCACCGGGCGCGGGAGCTTCCCAGCTCCGTGCGATCCCTCACTGATCTCAGAAACCGCCGTATCTACATACCCCAGCGTGATGCGATCTCGGTGCGGGCAAGCCGGTCGGTGGTGCTCCAGACACTCGGCCACTTCGCCCTCGAGCATCCGGAGCCACGGGACTTCGCCGCGTTTCTCCGTCAGCGTGTCGAGGCCAATTACTTCGCCGGGGCGGCGCTGATGCCTGAGGTCTCGATGGTTCCCTTCCTCCAACGCGCCAAGCAAGACCGCAACCTATCGGTGGCCGACATCAGGGACTCGTTCTACGTCTCCTATGAGATGGCCGCCCACCGGTTCACCAATCTCGCCACCAGGCACCTGGACATACCCGTCCACTTCGTACGATCCGATGAGCAAGGCATCATCTGGAAGGCCTACGAGAACAACGGGGTTCCCTTCCCGAAGAACTCTGTCGGGGCGATCGAAGGCCAGCGGTTGTGCCGGGAGTGGGGTACTCGGCGGGCGTTTAGGTCAGATGACCGCTACTCGATCCGATTTCAGTACACCGACACACCGGAAGGTACGTTTTGGTGTGCCACCAGGGTCGAGGATGCGACCGAGGCGGCGCGTGCGGTCACCGTCGGGGTGGCATTCAAGCAGGCACAGTACTTCCGGGGTAGGGAGACGAACCATCGGTCGGCATCGGGTTGCCCGGACGGGCCATGTTGCCGGAGACCCAGTGATGAGCTGGCCGACCGCTGGGACGGCTGGGCATTTCCGTCGGTGCGACCGAACAGTCATGTGCTTGCGGCGATGCCGGTCGAGACCATCCCCGGTGTTGACACCACAGAGATCTACGAGTTCCTCGACCGTCACGACAACCATTGAGCAGTCGCCTGTTTCCGGTCCCGTTGGCTTGGTCGCGTTTTTTCGCGCTCTGGAATTGCCTGGTTCAGTTGTCCGGCCTGAGCATTAGCGTGGACGGGAGGAGACGAGAACCGGGGGCAACAGGCGGGGGTTAGAGTGTTCGTGTGACCGTCACGCGAACTTCGTCTCCATGTCACGTCCGCCCGGTAGTTTCGGAAGGTCGTGAGCAAGCTGGAGAGTTTGCACGCCGATTGCCTCGAGTAGGCAGCTCGAGGCGAAGGAAGGGGTAACATCTTGAAGCGACTAAAGGCCATTACGAGCGCACTCGCGCTCCTCGTCTCGCTTCTGGCGTTCGGACCGGCCGCCGTGGCCGCGTCCGATTCGGTGGACTTCTACGCCACCCTCGCCGGAAGCAGCGAGACAACACCCGTGACGACCGATGCCGCCGGAGCTGCGGCATTCTCGCTGAGCCCGGACGGCACGTCGGTCGACTACGTGGTTATCACCCACGGACTCGAGGACGCCACTGCGGCGCATATCCACACCGGTGCAGTCGGAACCGACGGCCCGCCTGTGGTCTTCCTGTTCGGGCCGGATGCCGGTCTCGACGTGGATGGGACGCTGATGCGTGGCACCTTCACGGAGGCCGATCTCCTATCGGGGACCATGGCCGATCTGGTTGCAGCCATGAGGGCCGAGACAACCTATGTGAACGTCCACACGACGGCGAATCCCGGAGGTGAGATTCGCGGTCAGGTCGAAGGTCTCGACACCTTCACCGGCGACCGATTCACCGACGACGACGACAGCATCCACGAGGAGAACATCGAGCGGATCGCCGCGGTGGGTATCACCCTTGGGAACAACCCGCCCGATAACGACGAGTTTGGCCCGCTAGAAACTGTGACGCGTGGCCAAATGGCTGCATTCCTGGAGCGAGCACTCGGGTTGCAGATTCCGACCGATGACTTCTTCACCGACGACAATGGCTCGATCTTCGAGGACTCCATCAACGCAATAGCGGCCGTCGGGATAACAAAGGGATGTAACCCACCAGCCAACGACGAGTTCTGTCCCGAGGATCCGGTGACCAGGGAGCAGATGGCTTCGTTCCTGGTGAGGGCACTCGGCCTCGGCGCATCACCGGTCGATCTGTTTGTCGACGACGCCAACAGTGTGCATCAGGGCGACATCAACGCCCTCCGCTGGATGGGGATAACCGTCGGCTGTAACCCGCCGGCGAGCGACATGTACTGCGGGAGCGCACCCGTGCTCCGTGAGCAGATGGCGACGTTCCTCGCCAGGTCGTTTGGTTGGAGCTCATTGGATCCGCTGTTTGCGCTGACGATCATGCACAACAACGATGGTGAGTCCGAACTGCTCGACGATGACGGTGTCGGTGGCGTTGCCCGGTTCCTGACGGCGCTCCAGTCGATTAGCAGCGAGAACGTCTCTGCAGGCATCGGCACGATGCTGGTGTCCTCAGGCGACAACTTCCTGGCGGGTCCCGAATACTCGGCGAGTGAGGCACTCGGCACGAACTTCGACGTGACCGCGCTCGAAGCGTTTGGTTACGACGCCATCGATCTCGGCAACCACGACTTCGACTTCGGTCCCGACGTGCTCGCCGATTTCATCAATGCGTACACCACTCCGCCTACCTACCTGAGTTCGAACCTCGACTTCACAAACGAGCCGGGTCTCGACGCTTTGGTGACGGCCGGGGTAATCAAGCCGAGCACCACGATCGATGTCAACGGCACGACCGTCGGCATTGTGGGTGCGACTACACCTGCCATCACTTCGATCTCTAGTCCCCGTGGTGTGATCGTCGACGACGACGTCGCCGGCAACATCCAGACCGAGATCGATGCCCTCCAGGCGGCAGACGTCGATGTCATCGTCGTCATCAGCCATCTGCAGGATGTCGACGAGGACCTCGCCCTGGCGGCGGAGCTCTCGGGTGTCGACATCATGGTGGCCGGTGGTGGCGACGAGCTTCTTGCCAATGACGCCGGCGAGCTGGTGACGGGCGACGACCCGGCCGACATCTTCGGTCCGTATCCGCTTTGGGCGACCAACGCCGATGGCGCGATGGTGCCGGTGGTGACCACGAGTGGTCAGTACCGCTACATCGGTGCGCTCACCGTGGCGTTCACCGCAGACGGCACTCTCGCCGGTGTTGACACCGGCAGCGGCCCGGTCGCCGTCGAGGGCCAGGCGCAGGATCCGACCCTGCTGGCCGACGTGGAGACTCCGGTCTCCGACCATCTCAGCGACCTGGCGTCGAATGTCATCGCTACTTCAGAGGTGGCGCTCGACGGTCAGCGAAGCACCGTGCGCACGGCCGAGTCCAACCTCGGCAACCTGGTTGCCGACTCGATGCTGTGGCAGGCAACGGAGCTTGCCGCCAGCTTCAGTGTGGCCGAGCCCGACGTCGCCATCCAGAACGGTGGCGGTATGCGCAACGACGCGATCATCCCCGCGGGTGATTTCACCGAGCTCGACACGTTCGACGTGTTGCCGTTCCCGAACTTTGTGACTGTGGTGCCGGACATCCCGCGCTCTCAGTTCAAAGAGATTCTGGAGAACGCGGTGTCGAACGTCGAGGGTGTCGACGGGCGGTTTGCCCAGATCGCCGGGTTCTCATTCGAGTATGACCCTGACGGCACGGCACAGGTGGTCGAAGACGACGGCACGGTGGTGACACCGGGTACCCGGGTCGAGAACGTAGAGCTGGACGACGGAACCCCGATCGTCACCAACGGTTCGGTGGTCGCAGGCGACGATCTGGCGATCGCCACCATCGACTTCCTTGCACGTGGTGGCGACCAGTATCCGTATCGTGATGCACCGCTGACGCTGCTCGGAGTCAGCTACCAGCAGGCGCTCAGCAACTACATCGAGGCCGATACCGCCGACGGTGGTCTCGGTGGCACGATCAGCGCCGCCGACTATCCGGAAGGCGGAGAGGGCAGGATCACCGCCCTGTAGAGGGACATAGCTAGCAATGACATGGGGCCCGGAGTGATCCGGGCCCCATGTCGCGTCCGTCCTGTCGACGTCGCTCCCTTCCTGTCAAACGTCACTCTGTCTGCCTACAGTGGTGGCATATGGATGTCCTTGTTGCCGTCGATGTGCCGCTGATAGGTGATGCCCGTCTCAAGAACTGGGCGAAAGTCGTTAACAACGTCGACGAGACAAAAGCGAACGGCTGGGCGTTCGACGGCGACTTCATTGCCGCCGGCGGGGTTCAAGACGTCCCTGTCGGCGCAGTGGTGATGGTGTACGGGGAGAGAGGTTCGAGGGTGAATCCGCAAATCGAGGCTCGGGTGATGGTTGCCAACGGCGACGGCACTCTCACCCACATCCAGTCCGCGAGCGGGCGGGCGTGGGCCAGGACACTGAGAGACAAAACGGCCGAGTTGCTCTTGGATCGCATCGACACCGTCACAACCGGTCTGGCATGGGACGAGTTCCTGATGCAGTACTCGGACGAGGCAATCCTGGACGAAATGGGCCGCCGCGGATTGGGACCGGAGTAAGCAATGCCATACGCCGAGTTCGATGACACCCGCCTTCACATCCGCCAGCTGGGCGGCGGCCCGGTCGCCCTGTTCATCCACGGCTTCCCGCTCGATTCGACGATGTGGATCGATCAGCTGTCGGCGCTGTCGGAGACGCGGCGGTGTATTGCGGTTGATCTGAGGGGTTTCGGTCGGTCGGCGCCGGTCAATGGCGAGACCCTCACGATGGAACGACACGCCGCCGATCTCGCCGGTGTCCTAGATCTGATATCGGTGGAGACGGCAGACGTCGTCGGCCTGTCGATGGGAGGCTACGTAGCATTGGCGTTCGCAGAGATGTACCCCGAGCGGTTGCGCACCCTGGCGTTGATCGATACCCGTGCCGAGCCCGATTCCCCGGAAGCCAAGCAGGGTCGGGAGGCAATGGCCGAGCGGGTGGTCACCGAGGGGCGCGCCGCAATTGCCGAGGGGATGCAACAGGCGCTACTGGGACCTAAGGCGTCGCTTGCAGCAAAAGCGCGGTTGCGGACCATGATCGAGGGCTGTCCCCACGAGACAATCGTGGGCGCCCTGCTCGGGATGCGGGACCGGCCTGGGAGGAGCCATGTGCTGGGTTCGATCGAGGTTCCGAGCGCAGTTGTGGTTGGCGAGCACGACACCGTTACGACACCCGACTCGGCGGCGGAGATGGCAGACGCCTTGCCGGATGCCGTTCTGGTGACCATTCCAGACGCCGGTCATCTCACCCCGATCGAGCAGCCACAAGCCGTGAACGCCGCCCTACGAGACCTCTTCGGCCGCACCTGACTCCAGAGGCGGGGGTTGCGGTGGTGACGCTCCGCTATTTACCCTTCCACCAGCATCCGGTCGATTGGGAGTTGGCAGTGAAGAACGATCAGCGCACGATCTTCGGCTGGGCGATGTACGACTGGGCAAACTCGGCGTACATCACGATCTTCGGGGCTGTGATCGGAGCCTTTTTCACCGGAACGATCATGGCCGAAGACGAGTATTGGGGCCTGTCGGGGGAGTCGCTGTTCTCGATCCTCGTCGGCATCGGCAGCATTCTGCTGATGCTGGCGATGCCCGTGCTCGGAGCGATGGCAGACTATGCATCCGCCAAGAAGCTGTATCTCCGCAATTTTGCTCTGCTCGGGGCGATCGTTGTGCTGGTCACGCCACTCGTGCCCGACGGTCAAGTGCCGCTGTTTCTCATATTCGTTCTGGTGGGGCAGTTTGGGTTTGTCGCGGCGAATGTCTTCTACGACGGTTTCCTGCCGGAGATTGCCACCGACGAGACGATCGATCGTGTCTCGAGCAAGGGTTTTGCGTTTGGCTACCTCGGCGGTGGGCTCTATCTGTTGCTGGCGCTGGTGTTGATCAGCATCTCCGGGGATGAACCCGATGCGGCGCTCAGCGAGAGTCTCGCCGCCCGTATAGCAATCTTCGGTTCAGGGATATGGTGGATCGGTTTTGGCATCTTCTCTCTCGCCAGGCTGCCGGCGGACGGCGCCCCTCCCGACGAGGCCCGGAGTGCCGCCGACTATGTCCGCATCGGCTTTGGACGGACAATGAGCACGGTACGAAAGCTGCGCTCGTTCCCTCAGCTGATGCTCTTTGTGCTTGCGTTCATCGTGTACAACTCGGGAACGGGGACGGTCATCGCCGTCTCCGGTCCCTACGCCGAGGACACCCTCGAGCTCGAGCTGGAGACGATTGCCCTCGCATTCCTGATTGTTCAGTTCATCGCCTTCTTTGGTGCCTTGCTGTTTGGGAAGATCTCCGACCGCATCGGGCCGAAGAGGTCGGTCATGATCACGTTGTATGTCTGGACCGGGATCGCGGTGCTTGCGTTCTTCATTCCCAAGGGATCCAGTACCGGGTTCCTGCTCCTGGCCGCGATTGTCGGCTTTGTCCTCGGGGGTGTCCAGGCCCTCTCACGCTCCCTTTACGCCACGATGATCCCCGAGGAGGCCTCGGCTGAGTTCTTCGGGTTCTTCTCGGTCTTCTCGAAGCTATCGGGGATCGGGCCGCTCGTCTTTGGTGCCATCAGTGCCATTACGGATTCCGGTCGAACGGCCATCTTGTCGGTTGCAGCATTCTTCATCGTCGGTTTGATCATGCTCACCAATGTCGACATCACAGAGGCTCGGGCATCACGCGACCGGTGGTCGTTCGAGGGGGCCACCGCCGAAGTTGAATCACCAGACGGTTAGCGTTGCGCTATGCGCAAGTCACTTCTCTCGGTGGCATTGATGGTGGCCGCCGCCGCATGCAGCACCAGCTCGCCCACACCGAGCACTGTTGCCGAGGCGACACCCTCGCCCACTACGGTGCCGGCAACGATCGACGGAGACGTCTCCGAGACGACCGTCGCTCCGGAGACGACCGCCGTCCCCGACACAACGGTCGGGTCGGAGACGCCTGGGGGAGCCACGACGACGGTCCCGCCCCGCTCTCTCGACGACCTCGTTCTCGAACCGGCCGAGGCAGGGACGGGATTCGGAGCGTCTGTGCTCATGGTTACGCCTCCCGGTGACGATCGGCGTTTCGTCGTCGAGCAACGGGGCTCGGTGCAGGTGATCGTCGACGGGGCACCACCTGAGGTCTTTTTCGACATAAGCGAGCTGGTTCGCTTCGACGGTGAGCAGGGTTTGCTCGGTCTCGCCTTTCATCCCAAATTCGCGGACAACGACTTGCTCTATCTCAACTATGTGAACAACGACGGAGACACCGTCGTTGCCTCGATGCTGGCCGACGGCGACATCGCTCTCCAAGAGACTCTCACCGAGATCATCCGTATCGACCAACCGGCACGGAACCACAACGGCGGCATGATCCAGTTTGGCCCCGACGGCAACCTGTGGATCGGAATGGGCGACGGTGGCGGGGCAAACGATCAGTTCGGCAACGGTCAGCGTGACGACACCTTCCTCGGATCCATGCTGCGCGTCACGGTTGGTCCCGGTATCGACGTTTACGAGATCCCTGAGGGCAACCTCAACGACGAGGTGTGGGCGATCGGGCTCCGGAATCCATGGCGGTGGACATTCGATGCCGATGAGCTCTGGATTGCCGACGTCGGGCAGAACCAGATCGAAGAGGTGAACATCGTCGACTGGCGCGACGGGAACCCCAACTTCGGATGGTCCATCCAGGAGGGCACATCCTGCTTCGGTAGTAGTGACTGCGACCGCTCCGGGCTGGTGCAGCCAATCTACGAATACAGCCACGATGAAGGGTGCTCGATCACCGGCGGTGGTGTGTATCGCGGACAAGCAATGCCGGAGCTGTCCGGCCATTATTTCTTCAGCGACTACTGCGCCGGGTGGGTGCGAAGTGTCGACGGGAGCGGCAACGTTCGGGAATGGTTCCCCGCCGGTACCTTCTCCGGTGTGATCGGCTTTGGCACTGATTCCGCCGGTGAGATCTACGTGCTGACCGACGATGGGACCATTACGGAGCTACGTGCATCGGGATGACCGGGACCGCTAATCGATGAGGTCGATGTCGTTGATGGCGGCGCGGAAAGCTGCGGCCTCTGCCCGGCGGGTCATGTCGAGTTTGTGGAGCAGCGCAGAGACGTAGTTCTTGACGGTTTTCTCTGCCAGGTTCAGGTCGTCGGCGATCTGGCGATTGGTAAGCCCATCGGATATCAGCGACAAGACACGCCGTTCCTGCGGGGACAGGCGACCGAGTCTTTCCGCCAGCTGTGCTTCGGGCCCACCCGTCTCGAGAGCGGCCTCGGCCTTCTCGTCGATGACCAGTTCCTCACCGGCAACGACCCGGCGGATTGTCTCGACAAGCGCCTTGAGCGCCATTCGCTTGACCACGTAACCGGAAGCACCGGCTTCGATCGCCTGACGGAGCAGATCGACGTCCGCAAACGTCGTGAAGATGACCACCTTCGTTTTGGGATGGCTGTCACGGATCTTTCTTGTCACGTCGATCCCTGAGCCGTCGCCGAGCCTGATATCCATGAGCACGACGTCGGGTTTGAGCTCCTCGGTACTCGCCAGGGCGTCGGCACAACTCGCAGCGTCACCGACGAGAGTCATGTCGCTCTGGCTGTCTATGTACGACGCAATGCCGGCGCGAACCACGAAGTGGTCGTCGACGACCAATACCCGGATTGACATATAGTCCAGACCCTAACGCAGAAATACAGCGTCTCGGTACCAGGACATTCGATGCGGCGTATGTGACACGCCTTGGTCACTCGTCCGGCCAGTCCTCTTCCGGATACCTCGATTCCCGGTCTGCGATGCGCCTGGCCATATACGCCGCCGCCTCGTTGCGGTTGCGGAGCCCGAGCTTTGCCAGCAGGCGGGAGATGTAGTTCTTCACCGTCTTTTCCGCAAGAAAGACCTTGTCGGCTATCTCACGGTTGGTGAGACCGTCGGCGATCAGCTCGAGAATGCGAACTTCGCGCTCTGAGAGCTGCGAGAAGACCGGATCTCCAAGATTCTGGCCCCGGATCTGGTTGAACAGTTTGGCAGTCGCCGCCGGGTCGATCACCGAAGCGCCATCGCAGACTCTTCGCACCGCGTCGACGATCCGATCACCGTCGACACGTTTGACGAGGTAGCCGGAGGCACCCGCCAGGATGGCCTCGTGAACGGTTTCCTCATCGACATGCGACGAGAGCATGAGAACTCTCACTTCCGGGAAACGCTCGACGATCGTGCGGCATGCTGATACGCCACTCATGTCGGGAAGACGCACATCCATGATCACCACGTCGGGCGAGTCATAGCCGGCGCGCCGGATCGCCGAGGCGCCGCTGGCGGCCTCGCCGGCGACCTCGATGTCGTCCTGAGAGTCGAGAAGGGCTCGCAGGCCCTCCCGGACTACTGGGTGATCGTCTACTACTAGAACTCGCATAGTTGTTCCTCGCTGACGCACACGCTAACCAAAACATACAACCGCAGTACGTGGCCATCCTCACCGAACAGGAGGACGTTCGGCCCGAAGGGTTGTATCGTTGCTGCATGAGTTCGACAGCCGCAACGGTTCGATTTGCCGCGTTGCTCGATGCCGCCGCACAGGTGTCCGAGCATGAGGAGCTGCACGGGCTCCTCGAATCAGTGGTCGACATCGCCATGGGGCTGACCGGCGCCCGGTACGGAGCGCTAGGCGTGGTGGGCTCACATGGTTTCCTGGTCGACTTCATCCACAAAGGGATGGCGAAGGACAGGGTGGACGAGATCGGCCATCTCCCGCTTGGTCTCGGCGTGCTTGGCATCATAAGCAGGGGCGAGTCGATACGTGTGGACAACATCGCCGACCATCCGGAGGCAGCCGGGATGCCGGGTTCACATCCCGACATGAAGTCGTTCCTCGGGGTGCCGTTGCGGACCCGCGACGAGTTGTTCGGGAACATCTATCTGACCGAGAAGCCGGGCGGGTTCACCGCCGAGGATCAGGCGACCATAGAAACGCTGTCACTCATCGCCGGAGCGGCGGTGGCAAACGTCCGTATCCACCGCAGACTGCGCGAGGCCGCCGTGGCCGAAGACAGGTCCCGGATCGCTCGCGATGTACACGACGACATCATCCAAGACCTATTCGCGGTGGGGCTTTCACTCCAGGGCCTAGCCGACTCGATTGACGACGAGGATGCCAAGGGGATCGTGCGAACCCAGGTGGGAAGAGTCGACGACTGCATCACTTCGCTGCGACAGTTCATCTTCAACCTTCGTCAGCCCACCGCCGAGGTGCGGGATCTCGAGATGGAGGTAGTCGAACTCGTGGAGGAGTTGGCGGAGCCTTACTCCGCTGACGTCGAAGTGTCTGTGGACACAATGGCCGACGACTTCTCCAACGACGTCACCGACGCCATCCTTCACATCATCAAGGAAGCCACGAGCAACGCGCTGCGACACAGCGACAGCCCGGTCGTCCGGGTACTCGTCACCGGCGGCTTCAACAACCTGTCTGTCTCGATCATCGACCTCGGGTCGGGCTTCGACGCCAACAGTCAACATGTCGGGATGGGTCTGGCGAACCTCCAACAGCGCGCCGACGAAGTTGGAGGAGTTCTGGCTATCACGAGCAGCAGCAACGGGACAACAGTCAGCCTGGTCCTACCGCTTCGCTAGAAGGCTGGTGTGAATCGCCTGTTCTGGCTCGCTCGCGCCGTCGAAAGCGCCGGACTCATTGGTGGGGCGAGCCGCCACGGCTGCTTTCACACCGACCTTCTAGGTGGTCCCTCAGCGCAGACGGGGGGTGTCCCGGCCCGTGGGGCGATATTGGACGTCATTCTGTCGCCACTCGAGAAGAGGAATCGGACTCGTCGGGACTATTGTCCCTCGGTGAAGCGACGATGGGCCCCGACACGGAGTCGGGTGGCCTTCTAATGTAGCGCCGGACCGCGGCATGTTCGTGACCGTGCATCGTAGGAGCGAGTGGGGAGGACCATGACCACCGAGGATGAGATGAGCACCGACGACGATGGTATCGGGACCGATGGCGGGTTCAAGCCTCGGGGAACGGTGGCTCTTGGGGCATTGTTCGTGGCGCTGATTTTTCTCATGTGGTTCAGCGTGTACGTCATCTTGTTGACGAGGGGCGCGACAACATGAGCTCTCCGTCGACCGGCGAGAAGCTGCACCTGCACGTCGACCCCACCGAGCGTGGATGGATCCGTGCCGCCATCATCGTGTTGATCGTCTTTGCAATCGCCATCTCCGTTGCCGGCTTCATGCTGGGAATCCAGGTGCCTACCGAAGAGCAGCGGGTTGATCCGGCGACGATTGCCAATGAACCCGAGTGGAAAGCTCCAGGTGCAGGTGAGCCCGACCTTCGAGTGCAGGAGTTGGTTGCCGGTGAGAAGTACGCAGTGCACATCATTGCGCAGATGTGGCTGTTCTCACCAAACCCGATCCCCACTCCGGATTCGGGGATCGAGATTCCGGCGGGCGCTGAAGTGACGTTCTACGTCACGTCGATAGACGTCCAGCACGGCTTCAAGGTTCAGAACACGAATGTCAACTTCATGGCGGTCCCCGGTGAAGTGTCAACCCTCACAACGACCTTCGAGGACGCAGGCACTTACGACTTCATCTGCACAGAGTATTGCGGTACCGGTCATGCCGCGATGTACGGCTCGATCACGATCACCGAGTAGACGGGAGGATCGACATGGTTACACAGACGACACGGACTCCTGTCTACGAGATTTCGAAGTCAGACAAGAGGTTCATCGGCTGGCACGTCCTGTTTGCGGTCACCGCATTGACCGTCGGGAGCCTATTCGGGCCCCTGCAGGCGCTCCAGCAGGCCGGTATCGATCTATATCCGAGCCTGGACTTCCTGTTCATCCATATCAACGAGGGGCCCGCGGCGTACTACCAGGGTTTGACCCTGCATGGTGTGCTCAACGCGCTGATTTGGACGACGTTCTTCATCACCGGGTTCACCACGCTCGCGGTCATCCGCGGGTTGAAGCGCAACCTGGCGGTTCCGCTGCTCAATCGCATCGGTTTCTGGATGATGGTCGTCGGTCTCGTCGTCGCCGCGGTCCCGCTGCTCGGCGACAAAGCAAGCGTCCTTTACACGTTCTATCCACCGATGCAGGCCGATTCCCTGTTCTACCTGGGCCTCGTCCTGGTGGTTGTCGGCAGCTGGATCGAGGGCTACGGCTTCTACATCACGCTCTACCGGTGGCGGAAGGAGCACCCCGGCGAGCGAACCCCGCTCATCGTCCTGGCCGTCGTCCTCAACATGGTCATGTGGCAGATCGCCACGCTGGGCATCGCCGCCGAGGTGTTGGGTCTCATCTTGCCGTGGGCGTTCAGCATCACCAGCGGAATCGACCCTCAGCTATCGAGGACGTTCTTCTGGTTCACCGGTCATCCGCTCGTGTACTTCTGGCTGCTGCCCGCGTATGCGTCGTGGTACACCATGCTGCCTCGCCAGGCGGGGGGCAAGCTGTTCAGCGACTCGCTCGCCCGGCTTGCTTTCTGGCTGTTTCTGTTGCTGTCGGTCCCGTTGGGCTTCCATCACCAGTTTGTAGACCCGGGTGTCCCTTCCGGCTGGAAGTTTGTGCACTCGATTCTGACGCTTGGTGTGTTCTTTCCGTCGCTGCTGACATTTTTCACGGTGGTGGCATCGCTGGAATATGCCGCGCGAAGACGCGGGGGCAAGGGTTTGCTGGGCTGGATCAGGGCACTGCCTTGGGGAGACCCGTCGGTCGCGGCGCAGCTGCTGGCCGGGATCCTGTTCATGTTCGGTGGCATCAGCGGTCTCGCCAACGCTTCGTACAACGTGAACCTGGTCTTGCACAACACCACCTGGGTACCCGGCCACTTCCACCTGACCGTCGCCTCCGCGGTGACCATGTCGTTCTTCGGGATCTCGTACTGGCTGGTTCCTCACATAACCGGCAAGCCGTTGTGGCGCCCAAAGGTTGCAGTGGCAAGTTCGTGGATCTACTTCGCAGGGATGCTCATCTTCTCGAACGCTATGCACACTGTTGGTTTGCTCGGGGCGCCGCGCCGTACACCGCTCGGTCTCGCGCCGTACGTGCCTGATGAGTGGAACGGTCACCTGTTTCGGGTTGCCGTCGGTGGCGCGATCATGTGGGTCGGGCTCATGCTGTTCGTCGTCGTTGTCGCAGTGACGGCATGGCAGCGCAAACGCCTCCCGGAAGGTGAGGTAGTTGACGTACCGCTCGCCGAGTCGCTCGACGACCCCAACAAAGGTCCGCTGTGGCTGGATCGCTGGAAGCCGTGGCTGATCGCCACTGTTGTGCTGATCATCCTTGCATACGGTCCCCAGCTTCTGGATCAGCTGCTCGGCATAGATTTGACGTCGCCCGGATACGTCCCGGATTCTCCGACGCCGACAGGCTGAACCCACGGATGTGAAAGAACCGAGTGAGCAAGAGTGACGAAGTCCCTCTAGACGGGCCGTCGGTTGACTGGCCGCTCCGTACCGGCAACAAGGTGCGGGGCGGTCTGCGTATGCTGGAACGCCTCAGCCTTGCGGTCGAGAAGCCCATCGGCAAGACGGTCGGCTCGCCCAGACTCAACCCCTTCTATCACACGGGAACCATCACCGTCTTCCTGTTTGTGATCGTGCTCGTCACCGGCGTGTACCTGACCGCGTTCTTTCAGTACGGTTTTGCAGATTCATACGCGGCGGTGGACAGTCTCGAGGCCAACCTGGTCGGGCGGATGGTTCGTGCGGTCCATCGATATGCATCGGTGGCAATGGTCGTGACATCGCTGCTCCACGGTTGGCGCACGCTTTTCCAGGACCGCTTCCGTGGGGCACGGTGGCTTGCGTGGGTGTCGGGTGTGGCCATGATGCTGCTGCTGTGGATCATCGGTGTCACCGGGTACTGGCTGATATGGGATGAGCGGGCGGAAGTCATCAACGGCGTGTTCGCCAGGGCGATCGAAGGCACGACGGTTGGCCTCGACTTCCTGATCGACAATGTCGCATCACCCGTGGCCGGGACCGGATGGCCATTCCTGCTCCTCATCTTTCTGATTCACCTCGGTCTGTCGATCCTGGTGGGTCTCCTCATCTGGGTCCACGTCAAACGTCTGAGTCGCCCAAAACTGGTCCCGCCCACGTTCTGGATGATTCTCATCGGTGGAGCGATAACGATCGCTGCTGTTGTCTGGCCGCTTGGGATGCTGCCTGCGCTCAACCCGAATCAGCTTCCCGGGACGTTTCCGATCGACCCCTTCTACCTGTTCCTGATGCCGGTTGGGCTCCAATGGTCTCCCGGAGTTCTGTGGGGCGGCGTGATCCTGATCAGTGCGGTGGTGACGGCGATACCGTGGCTGCTGCGGCGTAAGCCGCTCGATCCGATCGTCGTTCATGCCGACCGGTGCACAGGCTGCACCCTATGTGTCGCCGACTGTCCGTACGACGCGTTGGAGATGGTGCCGCGAGAGGACGACACGAAGTACCGGCAGATCGCCGTCGTCCGCGATGAGATGTGTGTCTCTTGTGGTGTCTGCATTGGGAGCTGCCCGACCGAGGCGCTCACACTCGACGGCGAACCAGCCGAAGCTTTGTGGGACGAGGTGCGCAGGCTTGCCGGTACCGGCGACGCGCCCCGCATCATTTTGACTTGTGAACGACACGCGCTTCATGGTGCTGCGACCTATCTCGGGGAGCACGGGATCGACACGGATGAGGGCAGCGGCCACGTTGTCCCGGTGCCCTGTGTCGGCATGATTCATCCCGGCCTCGTGGGTGCCGCCGTCGACGCCGGCGCCGGCGCCGTGCACGTGGTGGGATGTCCTCCTGCCGACTGTGCCAACCGGGAGGGAAACACCTGGCTCCAAGCACGTCTGGATCGTCAGCGGGTGCCGCGGCTGAAACGTGACTACCTCGAAGCCGGGATCTACTCCGATTGGGTGCCTCCCGATTCGTTTACGGAAGCCGTGGCGTCACCTGGGGCGCAGCCGGTCGCCGACTCGGAGGATCGACCCGCGTGGCGTCGCCAGATCCCGGCGCTCCTCGTGGTCACTGCCGTCACGCTTGTGTCGATTGCCCTGACGAATGTCAACTTCACCCCCGCAACCGCAGGTGAGACGGTTATCGCCATCGCGATGGACCATCGGGCCGGAGCCGTCTTGAGAGGCTTTGAGGACATCGAGCCGGCCATCACCGGTGCGGCGACCAGGCTCGTAGTAGAGGTGGACCAAGCCACGGTCCTCGACAAGACCTACCCTCCGGTGACTGCCGACGGTGTGCGGGTCGCTCTTGCCTACGAACAGATCACGATCGAGCCGGGCCGCCATCAGATCACGATCACGATGTTCGACCGCAGCGATCAGCCAGAAGGGTTCGTTGTGTTCGACGACCTGATCGGTCTCGAGCGAGGTGAGATCTTCAATGTGGCGCTCAACGACGCCCCGCTGGCGGATGATGCAGAGGCGGGCCGGTCCCTGTTCATGGAGAACACCTTCGGCACAAACGCCGGATGCCGTATTTGTCATTCATTGGAGCCCGACACGGTCCTGGTGGGCCCTTCATTTGCCGGGATCGGGGCCAGGGCCGAGACGAGAGTGCCGGGGCTGTCGGCCGAGGAGTATCTGAGGCAATCGATTGTCGACCCAAACGCCTATGTGGTCGAGGGCTTCCCGGAGGGTCAGATGTTCCAGAACTTCGGCGCATTGTTGACCGAAGAGGAGATCGACTCCCTTGTCGCGTTCCTACTCACGATCGAGTAGCTGTGAGGACGATTGGTTTCCCGATGCTGGTAGTGGTGGCGCTTCTGGCCGGGTGTGGCGGTGAGACATCACCTCCGGCTGCCACACCGGTTGCGGTGGACGGCTACGGTCGTGAGCTGTTCGACGAGCGAGTCATCGGGTCTATCCCCGGTTGTGTCACGTGCCATTCGCTCGAGCCCGGGGTGACGCTCGTCGGACCGTCGCTCGCCGAGGTCACCTCACCTATTCCCGGTGTGAGCACTACCGATTATGTCCGCGAGTCGATCGTCGATCCCGATGCATATCTGGTCGACGGGTTCTCTGCAGGACAGATGACCGGAGGATGGGACGAGTATCTATCCGACGAGCAGATCAACAGTCTTGTCGAGTTCCTCCTGGAGGCGGATTAGCGGGCGCGCAGCTGTTCGGGATAACGGCGACCGCAGTTGTGTCCTTCCCCCTCGCCCGGCAGCCACGCATTGTCCCCCTTTCAGGGGACGAGGAGCGCAGCGACGGAGGGGGTGGTGGCTGTGGTTTCTCAGCTTTACATAGGGCCCTCATCCCCCTTCGCTTCGCTCGGGTACTTCTCCCGGAGGGAGAAGAATGTTTGGCTCGTCGCCCTCGCTGTGCATCGTCACCGCAGCCAAGGCATTGTCCCCCTTTCAGGGGACGAGGAGCGCAGCGACGGAGGGGGTGGTGGCTGTGGTTTCTCAGCTATACATAAGGCCCTCATCCCCCTTCGCTTCGCTCGGGTACTTCTCCCGGAGGGAGAAGAATGTGTGGCTCATCCCCCTTCGCTTGTGCTCGGGTACTTCTCCCGGAGGGAGAAGAATGTTTGGCTCGCCGTGGGTTTTTCACCCCTCGCCCGCCAGAGCCGGTCGATCCCCCCGAAATGGGGGGATGGTGCTTGCCTGTTACTTGATGGGGAAGGCTTCTTCGGTGGCGACACCTTCCTGGCCGGCCACGGTGCGCTCGCCCGATAGATCGCCTTCAGGGGAAATGTCGTAGCGACCGGTACCGTGCGATGCGGCGTCGAAACCCTCCATCGCGTTCCACTCGATCATCAGCGATTCGCCGTCGACGGTTCCCGTACCGGTCTGGATGCTCCCGGTGACGATCCACTGCAACTGGTACACGTCGGGATCGTCCGTCATGTCGATGACCAAGGTGCCGCTGTACTCGACACCGTCACGATCCACGCCGTTGAGGTAGTAGCTGCCGTCGAGGCTGCCGTCAGAACCCTCCTCGGGGAAGGCACATGAGGCGAACGCGAGCACCAGCAGCAGGGCTAACGTGATGGGGGCCCGGGTCGTGATTCTTATGCGTCGAGGTCGGGTGGTGGGCATTGACTTCTCGAAGGCGATTGCGGACCGGGAGTATATCCTCGAGCAGGTTGGTTGAGGATTCCAGATGAGCAAGAAGGTCATAATCCGCTCGGCGATCCCCGTGATCCTGATCATCGCCGCGGCCTTGGCGTTTGTGGTGTTCGAGCCGATCCAGGTGTTGCCGCGGATCCGGATTGCCCCCGGGTACCTCCTCGTCAACCAGGACGCAGAGACGATCACCTCCGAGGACGCCCGTGGTGCCATCGTGCTGTACAACTTCGCCTACAGCGGCTGTGGTGGGGACTGTGCCGCGATGAACCGAACGCTCGAGGAGATCCAGAGCCGGCTGGACGCGGTCGACACCGGCGATACCGAGGTCAGATTTGTCACCATCTCGTTGGATGGCGATGGAGACAGTCCCGATGTGCTTCGGGACTATGCCTCAGATCTAGGTGCCGACACCGATCTCTGGCAGTTCGCCACCGGTGACCCTGTTCACCTCGAGAACGTGGTCAAGGCCGGGTTCGAGGTCTACTACGAGCGGGGCGACAACGGAACCTACGCCTTTGCACCGACATTTGTGCTCGTTGATGGATGGGGGGTGATCCGGGGCGAATACCGCTACCAGACCCAGGCCTCGGACGCCGACAAGATCGTCCGTCATCTCGGCATCCTGGGCGAGGAAGTGCGCAACTCCCACGGCGCGGCTTCGCTCGCATACGAAGCTGCCCACTTCTTTCTCTGCTACCCATGACTCTCAACTGGAAGCGTGTCACAGTTGCAGCCGCCGTCGCGGTGGTCGGAGTGCTGGTTGCCTGGTATGTCATCCTCCCCAGGTTCCAGCCGCACATCTTCGGTGGCGCCGTGATCCAGTCGACCCAGAGAGTCCCACGCACCGAGCTGATGTCGGCCGACGGCCCGGTCCGGATGACCGATTTCGAGGGGAAGGTCGTCGTGGTGTACTTCGGTTACACCTTCTGCCCCGATGTCTGCCCTGCCACGCTCAGCAAGTTGGCGACTTCGCTCAAGATCCTGGGCGACAGAGCAGACGACGTGCAGGTGATCATGGTGACCGTCGATCCGGCCCGGGATACCGCCGAGGCGCTCAAGGAGTACGTCACACACTTCGACCCGACCTTCATCGGGTTGACCGGCGACGAGGCCATCATCAACCAGGTGGCAACCTTGTACGGGGTCGTGTACGAACCTGCTGAGGGCTCGGCCGGGACCGGCTATACGGTCGACCACACGTCGACGGTACTGCTGGTAGACAAGGAGGGTTATCTCAAGCTCGTGCTGCCGTTTGAGGGGTCTGCCGAGCAGATAGCATCCGACATCGACTACTTCCTGGGGTGAGCCCGATGAGCACGATCAAGCTGATTCCGGTGGCGGTGATCCTTGGCGTCGTGGTGGCCGGGTTGTTTCTTTGGGCCGGCGGCGACCCCCACGAGTTCAGCGGCACCGTCTACACCGACACCGAACCGGCACCGGAGTTCACCCTCACCGCCGACGACGGCCAACGGCATTCACTCGATGAGTACCGGGGCAAGGTGGTGTTGATGTACTTCGGCTACACCTTCTGTCCCGACGTCTGCCCGACGTCGCTCGCCGAGTTGGCCGTGGCTGTGGCATCACTCGATCCCTCGGATCGGGAGCAGGTTCAGGTGATCATGGTGTCCGTTGATCCGGCCCGGGATACGCCGGAGGTGCTTGACCAGTACATGGCGCACTTCGACCCGGCATTTGTCGGCTTCACCGGAACCGACGAGGAGGTGGCGTCCGTTGCTGCCGACTACAACGTCTTCTATCAAGTACAGGAGGGCACACCGGCAACGGGCTATCTCGTCGACCACTGGTCGGGTGTCTACCTGATCGATGGCGAAGGGAACCTGGTCGAGTCCTTCAGTTACGGGACTCCCGGTGAGATGATCGCCTCCGACGTCGCCGAGTGGCTCTGAGCACCGTCGACTTCACCTGGCTTCCCCGGGTTCCGCCGTCTGCCGTCTCTCCTCGGCGAGACCCCAGATCGACATGAGCAGCGCGACGACCATCACGCCGGCAGTGACCAGCCCAACGTCCCGCAGGGCCGCCGCCTGGGCGAACGCCGGGGCGTCCTCGGCATCGACGATCGAGCCGTAGTGGTACGAGACACGTAACGCCCATAACGCACCGAGGACCGAGATGCCGGTCAGTTGCCCAGTGTTTCTCGTGAGGCCGAGCATCGCCGAGGTCACACCGAGCCGCTCGGCAGATGCCGTGCCCATCACAGCGCTGTTGTTTGGCGACTGGAAGATGCCCATGCCAAGCCCGGCGGGTGCCATCACGAGCATGATCAACCACGGCGGCGAGCTCTCGTCGAGGAGTTGGGTCAGCGAGTAGGCGGCCACCAGTACCGCCAGCCCTACCACGAGCACCCGTCTTGGCCCCACCCGATCTGAGATCGAGCCGCTTATCGGCGCCGAGAGTCCGACGAGCAGCGGTGCGGGAGCGATGAGCAGGCCGACGTGTCTCGGTGGTGTCCCGAGGGCGTTTTCGAGATAGAACGGCACGAGTAGAAAGAGGCCTGCGATCGCAAAGAACGTCATCCACCCGGTGGCGAGATTTATGGTGAGCAGACGGTTCCGGAACAGAGCCATGTCGACCATCGGCTGATCGACCCGGCGCTCGATCGCCACGAACGCCGCCAGTGCGGCACCTCCGGTCGCAAGCAGTGCAAGCACCGGTGCCGAGACGAATCCGCGGCTCTGGGCGAGCGACAGTCCCAGCATCATTCCAAGCAACCCGGCAAAGAAGGCGACCGCCCCCGCAAAGTCGAAGCGTTGCCCGCCGGGAGGTGGGACGTCGGGAACGTAGCGGTGCGACGCAAGGGTCCCGAATATCCCGATCGGGAGGTTGACAAAGAAGATCCACCGCCAGGACCACTGATCGACGATGAGGCCTCCAACCGACGGTCCGATCACGATACCGATCGAGACGAGGGCACCCGAGATGCCGAGGGCCTTGCCCCGCTCGGTGGGCGGGAACGCCTGGGTGATGATCGCCATGCCGAGCGCAAAGATCATCGATGCCCCGATTGCCTGGAGGACACGGAACCCGATGAGCCAACCGATCGACGGTGCCAGGCCGCAAAGAACCGAGCCCATCGTGAATCCGGCGAAACCGATGGTGTAAATGGGCTTCTTCCCCAGCATGTCCCCGAGCCTGCCGACGCTCAGGGTCAGCGTTGCGAGCGTCAAGATGTAGGCGACGACGATCCATTGCACCGCAGCGAATGTCGTGTCCAGCTCTCCTGCCATCGTCGGTAGTGCCACATTTACGATGCTCGAGTCGATCGTACCGAGGAAGATGCCGGACCCGGTTGCGATCATGACGTGCCACTTGCGGCTGTAGTCGATATTGACGCCGGGTGAGGTCATCAGCACATTCTTGTCGGTCTGAACCTGACAGTGGCCGCAGGACATGCCTGTTTCGTGTCGGTGGTCCCCGTTACCATCGCCGCGATGGGAAAACTCTTTGTAGAAGGCTGGGCGCCGGAGTACGGCAACCCTTACGAGGCCGATGAGGCGGTTGCCGCTCGCGACAAGGTCGATGAGACCGTCGAGGTGGAAGGGCAATGGTTGCCGATTCCGGGGGTTGACGACGGTGTCGCCGAGGTCGCTCTGGTCGACGGTGTTCGAAGGATCGATGCCCGGCTGACGATCGATGAGCCGGAGGGCCCCGTTCCTGGTATATGTGGCAGCTACGGTGTCGGTGCAGTCATTTGGGATCGTGTCACACCGGCTTCGCGTTTTGGTGAGATGACGGTCGAGCGGCTGGCGGTGTTCGGCAACGGCCGCGGCGCTCCCGTGCCGATCGATGGCCCGTTGGTGTATCGGTCAGAGTCGGTGCCGGATTCGGATCCTGGTGCATTGATCAAACGGTTTCACGGCGCGATGCGCAAAGCCGAGGCACGTCTCTCGGAGAAGCTCGCTCAATCCGGGGTCTTTGTGGTCGCCGATGGTCCGATCAACGACGTGTCGGCGACCGAGAAGGTCGGGTATGTCAAGTCCCATCGCGCCCCCTACCTCTCGGAGCGCCGGGCTCCGATCATCGGTCGGGTACGCGCCGGCGAGCGGACACCCCTGTTCATCATCGGCCGTGGCGGCCAGTACGAGCGGTACTCCTGGTATCAACGGCTCGCCGATCTGCCGGGCGGTCACTCTTGGACGGGGATCGTACGCTGTGAAGTATCCAGTGCGCTCACTGCCGACCAGGCCGTCTCCATCGCCAACCGCACCACGTCGTTGTTGCCGCAGCTCGCCTCCGAGTCGCATGTCGACCCGCGAGCGCCGCAGAATCTCGTGCCGATTGCGGCGCTGGAGAAGGAGCTGAGAAGACGCCTCGGAGACCCGGCTTTCGTCTACCGTGCTCTTCGGGCAGCGGTAGCCGCCGACAACATGGAGTCATACGATGGTTGACAGCAACACCGACGAGGTCGGGGACCACGGCGTCGGGCGTGTGCTCGGAACCGAACACACTTCGACTCGTGAATTTCGTGTCGTCCTCGACGAGACCGAGTACCTGCAGCTCGACGACCTGGTGGTTGTGCGCACCCAGGTACCAAAACAAGGTGAGGTGAGGACCTACGGGGTGGTTACCGAGGTCGCAGCCGTGTACGAGGGTGCCACCTTCGAGAGCGACACCCACCGCATCGCTGTCGAGGGGACGTTGCCGGGCGCCAAGGTCCGGTCGGCAGAAGTGGCGATCACCAGGGTCGATCCGGAGTTGTGGGTATCGCCGGACCCGGGGGAGAAGGTCGAAAGGGCAAGGGGCGACGAGCGCAACAAGGCTCTCTATGTCGACGAGATGGGACGTCCCTTGCCGATAGGGCTCGGGCGCGACGGTGAGCCCGTGTTTGTAGATCTCGACTTCTTCGACGGCCGCAAGGGCGGCCACATGTCGATCTCGGGCATAAGCGGTGTCGCCACCAAGACGTCGTTTGCCCTGTTCTTCCTGCGTCTCCTGGCTGCCCGTCCGGATGTTCTGGGCGAGGGCGCCGCCAACATGCGCATCCTCGTCTTCAACGTCAAGGGCGAGGATCTGCTTTGGCTCGACAAGAGGAATCGTTACTTCGATCCGGCCGCCGCCGACGTATGGTCGACCCTGGGTGTCGAGGCCGGGCCGTTCCCATCGGTGTCGTTCTGGGCTCCACCCCGGGTCAAGAGCGGCGACGTCGTCATCCCCGATACCGGTGGCAGACAGGAAGGGGTTAGCGCGTTCGGGTGGACCCCACGTGAGTTCATCGACGGCGGCCTGCTGCGGTTTCTGTTTACAGATGCCTCCGACACACGTAATCAGATCCCGTTCATCGAGGAACGGGTCCGAGCGCAGCTTCAGCGGTACGCCGTCGACGTCGAGGGGCGGCCTGGAGCAGTGGTGCTGCGCGATCCGGTCGAGGGCCATTCCCCCGGAGCCTCGGTAGTTCCCAACCGGGGGGAGCGGATCATCACCGACCTCGCAACCATGGTGTCTGCGGTGGAGGAGTTCGTCGATCCGGAGGATGGCGAGCCGGACCAGCGTTGGACCGGCCGCGTCCAGGCGGGCACCGTGTCGGCATTCGTACGCAGGCTGCATTCCGCCGCACACCGCCTCGGCCACCTGGTCCGTGCCGGTGACAGCCGCCAGATCGATCGGCGCGCCGCTCAGGTGACCGTAGTCGCCATCCAGACCTTGCATGATCTCGGGCAGCGGTTTGTCGTTGGTGCCCTGCTCGCAGAGACCTTTGCAGAAAAGGAGCAGACGGGTCAGCGGTTGCCCCTGTCTGTGATCGTCCTCGATGAGCTCAACAAATACGCCCCGCGTGAAGGCAACAGCCCGCTCAAGGAGATGCTGGTCGACATCGCACAGCGGGGAAGGTCGCTCGGGGTGCTGCTCGTCGGGGCACAGCAAACCGCGTCCCGTGTCGCTTCTGAAGTCATGGAGAACGCAGCCCTGCGGGTCGCCGGCCGGCTCGACGCCGCCGAGGCGGAGCGTTCCGAATATGGCTGGATGCTTCCCTCTACCCGGGCAAGGGCCCGATTGCTGAAGCCGGGAACCATGGTCGTCAGCCAGCCTGCGCTGCCCGTGCCGCTGGTGGTCGAGTTCCCATTTCCTCCCTGGGCTACCCGGAAAGAAGAGGTCGACACCGGTGACAGCGACCCCTTTGCCGGGCTGTGAAGGTACTCCACACTTCGGACTGGCACATCGGCAAGCGGCTTGGTCGTTACGACCGGAGCGACGAGTACCGTGCGGTGATCGATGAGGTCGTCGGGATCGCTGAGGACGAGTCGGTCGACCTCGTACTTCATGCCGGTGACCTGTTCGACCGGCCCGTCCCGCCGATCGAGTCGCTCGACATTGGTCTCCGGGGATTGGTACGGCTGACCGATCAGGGGCGGCGACCTGTCGTTGTGATCGCCGGGAACCATGACTCAGCCGGGTTCTTCGAGGCTCTGGCTCCCTTTCTGTTGGGTCAGAACGTCCACCTGGTTGGAGAGATCAAGCGTCCGGACGAGGGGGGTGTCCTCGAGCTGGAGACTCCCGGTGGCCCGGCGGTTGTCAGCTGCTTCCCGTTCCTCCGCGAGGGGAGGGCGTTCCATGTGTGGGATGAAGTCTCCGAGCACTACAAGAAGTACGCCGATCGCCTCCGTGGTATCTCAGAGGCTTACTCCGATCATGCCGGGAAGCTCGCCGGGATCGACGCGGTCCAGTTCCTCGTAGCGCATTTTCTGGTCGGGGGAGCCAAGGTGCATGGCCACGGTGCCCCGCGCGGAGAGCGCTCGCTTCACATGGGAGAGGCGTACGCGGCAACAAGTGCGGCGATCCCGCCCGGGCCTCAATACGTCGCGCTCGGGCATATCCATGCCCCACAGCCGGTGCCGGGCGCAAGGGTTCCGGCCGAGTACGCGGGGTCGCTGCTCGAACTCGACTTCGGTGAGGCGGGTGAGGCCAAGCGGGTCGTGATCGTCGAGGTCGAGCCGGGACGGCCGGCATCTACACGATCCGTCCCACTGTCGGCCGGGCGCCGTCTGCTGCGTATCAATGCCGAATGGGCAGATTTGATCCGTCGTGACGACGCCTACGACAGCTATCTCGACATCACCGTACGAACTGCCGGTCCCGACCCGGGGCTGGTCGATCGGGCCCGTGCGGAGTTTGACTACCTCGTCCACGTGCGTGCCGAGTACCCACGTGCCGAATCCGAGTCGAGTCTTCGTGCCGGGAAGCCACTCGACGAGCTCTATCGCGACTACTACCTGGCGACCGAGGGTGTCGAAGCTCCGAAAGAGCTGATCGACGGGTTCCGCACAGTCATGGAAGAGGTCGGTTATGCGCCCTCTTGAGCTGCGGGTTCGCAACTTCAGGTCCTATTCGGGCGAACACGTTTTCGACTTTGCCGACCGTAGCCTCATTGCCATCGTCGGCCCGATCGGCAGTGGGAAATCGTCGGTTCTCGACGCCATCGTCTTTGCTCTCTACGGCAGGACGCCCCGGATAGCGACCGCGACCAAGACGCTCATCAACCAGCGCGCCGCCGACGCCGCGGTGTCTCTACGTTTCGAGGTCGAGGGGGAGCTATGGGAAGCGACCCGCTCGATACGTATCAAAGGCGCCAGCCGCCACGCCCTATACCGGTACGAGGATCCCGACGCGGATGCCGTCGAGAAACTGACGCTGGAAGGGGACGTCAACGAGAAGATCGTCCAGCTCCTCGGTCTCGACTACGACGCATTTGAACGGTCGGTATTGCTCGCCCAGGGCCGGTTCGCAGAGTTTCTCCAATCCCGACCGGCGGAACGGGACCGTGTGCTCAAGGGCGTTTTCGGCCACGACCGGGTGGATCGAATGAAGTCGCTCGCCAAGGAGAGGCTCGACGCCGCACAGCTGGACCTAGAGAGGCTGAGTGTGCGTTTCGAGCGTTTTGACGAGATCGATGGGCGACTCGTCGCCGCTCGAGACGAGTTGGCCGATCTGGCGGCCCGACACCAGGAGCTGGCGAAGGTTGCCGGCAAGCATGCCGAGCTGGACGCAACCGCAAAGGCGGTGCAGAAGACCGCAGACGATGTCGCCAAACGTACGGCAGCGTTGGAAGCGCAAGCGGGCCGTCTGCCCGATGCCGATGTGACAAGACGGCTGATCTCCGAGGCTGGGGCCGCGACCGAGCGGCGCACCGAATTGGCCGGTGCCCTCAAACAAGCGCAGCAAACACTGCAAGGCGCAGATCAGGCGTTGCAGAGGGCAATCGCACAGAATGAGCCCGATGTGTTGGAACATGCCGCCGGGTCTCTGGCGATTGCCGAACCGCAGCTCAAGGCCGTTGTGGACGCCGACCGCCGTGTCACCGCCGCCGAGAAGCTGCTGTCGGACGCCCGCATCGAGCAAGAGGCGGTTCGCGACGAAGTCGGTATGGCCTCCAAGAATCGGGAAGAGACTCTGGCGAGAGCGGAGCAAGCAGGCGGGGCGCTCGAGGAGGCGGAGGCGGCGCTCGAGCTGGGCCGCCATGCCGACATGGCAGCCACACTGAGGGCGGGGATCCACGTCGACGATAGATGTCCCGTCTGTGATCAGGTCATCTCACAGCTCCCCGAGTCGGCGGGGGGCCCTCAGTTGCAGGCACTCGAAGACGCCCTGGCTTCTGCCAGGCGCACCAAGAGCGAACGAGACAAGGCACACACCGATGCGCTCACCGCACTCGAGCGCGCCATGGGCCGGGAACGGTCGATCGCCGACCGGGTTGTGGCGGCCACGGGCCATCTCGAAGGGGCTCGCGACGATGCGGCCCGGGCTCGCAGCGATCTGGAGGAGACAAACCTCCGTCTGGAGGAGATGCTCGGTCCCGGCGATCCTGCGGACCTCCTCGCCGAGCGTAAACGCGTATACGAAGCGCTGCTCACGGCACGTGACGGTGCGCAGCGTAAGGTAGAGCACCTTCGCAGCGACCACGACCAGGCCATCCGGGACGAGCAGAACACAGCCAGGTCGCTCCATGATCTGCGTATGCGTCTCGCCGACTTGGCAGCAGGCCTTACGTCCGACATCGACCTCGGGGATGATCCGGAATCGCTCGGCGCCGCTCACGACATCTTGCGCCGTGAGTGGTCGGACGCAACGGCGGCTCTTCACCGGGAACTCGCCGAGCTGGAGCACGAAGCCGACCGGATCGGCGCCGAGCAGTCCGCGCTGCTCGGCGCCGCCTCGGTCGGTGACGATGTCAACGCTGCGGTGGCGGTGGTGGCCGATCGGATGGAACGTCTGGGCAAGAGCATCGCCGAGGACGAGGCGGAACTCACCAGAGCGGACGAGTTGGCCGCGAGCCGCGAGTCGATTGAGAGCCAAATCTCGGTGTTTGGCAGAATCAACCGTGACCTGACCGACTCACGGTTCATCCGGTTCCTGCTCGACGACGAGCGCGACCGGCTCGCCGAACTGGGCAGCGAGCACTTTCAGAGGCTGAGCGCCGGCAGATACCGGTTTGCGGACGATCAATTCGCCATTCTCGACCTGACGGCCGCGGACGGGACCCGGCGCCCGGATAGCCTGTCGGGGGGCGAGACGTTCTTGGCGTCGCTCGGGTTGGCGCTTGCCCTTGCTGAGATGGTGGCCGGCACGGGCGGCCGGCTCGATGCCTTCTTCCTCGACGAGGGTTTTGGGACCCTCGATCCGGAGCACCTCGACCTCGCCATGGAGGGTGTAGAGACCCTGGTAGCCGACCAGGCCGACCGGCTGGTCGTCATCGTCAGCCACGTGCCCGAGTTGCGAGAGCGGATCGAGGACCTGATCGAGCTCGAGCGAAACCCGGTTACTGGAGATACCAGGGTGGTTACCGGATAGTCGCCACACCAAGCCCGTCGAGCACCTACTATTCCGATAGTGGAAAAGACCGAACTCCCCATCATTATCCAAGGCGGCATGGGGGTCGCCGTATCGGATTGGCGTCTCGCCAACGCCGTCTCCCGTCTCGGTCAGCTGGGCGTCGTCTCGGGTACCGCCCTAGACGTGGTTCTGGTACGCCGTCTTCAGACCGGTGACATCGGTGGCCATATCCGCCGTGCCGCCACACAGTTTCCGATCCCCGAAGTGGTCAAGAGTGTATTTGACAAGTACTTCATCGAAGGCGGCAAGCAGATCAAGGAGCGGTTCAAGAGCCACCCTATGGGCAAGCTCAAGCCATCGCGCAACCTGCTCGACCTTCAGGTGCTATCCAACTTCGTCGAGGTCTTCCTGGCCAGGGAAGGCCATGAGGGCACGGTAGGCGTCAACCTGCTCACCAAGCTACAGGCACCGACGATTCCATCCCTGTACGGGGCCATGCTCGCCGGTGTCGATGCTGTGCTGATGGGAGCCGGCATTCCGCGAGAGATCCCCGGTGTCCTCGACAAGCTCGCCGCCGGTGAGGAAGCCAGCATCAAGCTCGACGTCAAGGGCGCCGACAAGGACAAGCCGTTCTGGCTTCGTTTCGACCCGGCCGAGTACTTCAAGGGATTGGCGCCAAAACTGAAGCGCCCGAAGTTCTTCCCCATCATCTCGTCGGCCGTTCTGGCCAAGATGCTGTCCAAGAACGCCACTGGTGACGTGGACGGGTTCATCATCGAGGGGCCGACTGCCGGTGGTCACAACGCTCCGCCCCGAGGCAAGCTCCAGCTGACCGATGACGGTGAGCCCGTCTACGGTGAGCGCGATGTTGCCGATCTCGAGGCAATCGCAAAGGTTGGTCTGCCGTTCTGGCTCGCCGGCTCCTACGCGGAGCCCGAGCGTGTGGTCGAAGCGCTCAACGCCGGTGCGACCGGTGTCCAGGTAGGGACTGCCTTTGCATACAGCAACGAATCGGGCTTCTCGACGGAGATCAAAAAAGAGGTGATCGCTAGTAGCAAAGCAGGCAGGGCCGGGGTGTTCACCGATCCGCTGGCGTCGCCAACCGGTTTCCCGTTCAAGGTTGTACCTATGCCGGACACGATGTCCGAGGAGAACATATACGACAAACGGGAACGAGTCTGCGATCTGGGCTACCTGCGCACCGCCTATGTCATCGATGGAGACAAGCTCGGCTGGCGCTGCCCGTCGGAACCGGTTAGGGACTTTGTCCGCAAGGGCGGCGATGAGGCTGAGACCGTCGGCCGGAAATGCGTGTGCAATGCGCTGCTCGCAAGCATCGAGTTGGGTCAGACCCAGAAAAGCGGCGAGCCCGAGCTGCCATTGGTCACCTCCGGTGACGACGTGGCCAGAGTTGCCAGGTTTGTCAAGCCCGGTGCCGACAGCTATTCGGCTGCCGATGTCATTGAATACCTGCTGCGTGATGTCAAGGTCTCCAGCTAGGAGGCTGGTGTGACGACAGCCGGGACGGCTTGCTAGGTCGGCGTCCCGTGGCTTGCGGCGGCGAGTTAGCACCGGCGAATCGCACCGGTCCTCGGCCGCCGGCTCTACACTCACACAAATGGGTCCATTGGCGGGGTTGCGTGTCATCGAGCTAGCCGGGATAGGACCTACACCCTATGCGGCGATGTTGCTCGGGGACCTTGGTGCGGACGTGATCCGGGTGGACCGACCCGGCAAGGGGGGTCTCGCCGGGCTCGGCCGGGTTACTTGCCGGAGCCGGCGGTCGATCGGTGTAAACCTCAAGAACCCTTCGGGAGTCGAGGTCGTACTCGACCTCATCGCCGGTGCCGACGTCATGATTGAAGGCATGCGACCGGGGGTGGCTGAGCGGCTCGGCATCGGCCCTGGGCCATGTCTCGTGCGAAATCCTCGGTTGGTGTATGGGCGGATGACCGGTTGGGGACAGGAAGGACCGCATCGGGACCGTGCGGGCCACGACATCGACTACATCGCCATGTCGGGTGTACTCGGAGCCATCGGCACCGCCGACGGGAAACCGGTGGTGCCGCTGAACTTGATAGGCGACTTCGGTGGCGGCTCGCTGTTTCTAGTCTTGGGTGTGCTTGCGGCGGTGCTCGAATGCCGCTCGTCGGGGAACGGTCAAGTGGTCGATGCCGCCATGGTGGACGGAGCAGCCTCCCTGATGACGATGTTCTATGAGTTGCGGGCCGGGGGGTGGTGGGACGGTGATCGGGGTTTGAACCTGCTCGACGGTGGCGCTCCGTTCTACGACACTTACGAGACCGCAGACGGGGGATGGCTGGCCGTTGGTGCGCTCGAGCCTCAGTTCTTTGCGACGTTGCTCCGACTGATCGGTCTCGACGCGTTTCCGGTGGACCGGCAGTTCGATCGCCGGAGCTGGCCCGACCTGCGCAGACAGCTCACCGACTTGTTCCAGACCCGGAGCCGGGACGACTGGATGGAGGTCTTTGCCGACTCGGATGCTTGTGTCTGGCCGGTCCTGAGCATGGATGAGGCGCAGCGCGATCCTTCCAATCGTGCCCGCGGCCTCTTTGTCGAGGTCGACGGGTCTGCTCAGCCTGCGCCGGCACCCAGATTCTCCAGGACCTCTCCCGAAAAACCGAGCCCGACACCCGGACCGGGTGTGCACACGGCGGCGGTCCTCCGTCAGCTCGGATACGGCGACGACCGGATACAAAGGCTCCACGAGACTGGAGCCGTGTTCGGTCCTGGTCTCGAGTCTGGCTGACGCCATAGAGGCAGTCCGATTCCTTGGCGGGCAGCGTCGGTAGCATGGATCGAAAGGAGGCCGGTGTGACACGTATTCTCATCGAGGGCGGCACGGTGGTCACCGCCGCCGAGACCGTAAGGGCCGACGTGCTCATTGCAGGTGAGAAGGTGGTCGCGCTGCTTGGTGATGGTGCTCCCGCCGTCGACGGTGCAACGGTTATCGATGCGTCGGGAAGGCTCGTGTTTCCCGGGTCCATCGATGCGCACACCCACATGGAGATCCCATTTGGCGCGGCCACATCCAAGGACACGTTCGAGACCGGTACCCGGGCGGCGGCCTTGGGCGGCACAACAACAATCATCGACTTCCCAATCCAGATGAAGGGCGAGTCGCTGGTCGGCAGTTTCGAGGAGACGATGGCGAAAGCCGAGCCGAACTCGGCTATTGACTTCGGTTTCCACCAGATCGTCGGTGACGTCAACCCGCAATCGCTTGCGGAACTCGACATCGTGTTGAAGGAAGGGGTCACCTCCTACAAGTTGTTCACTGCCTATCCCGGCGTCTACTACTCAACGGACGCCGAGTTGATGTCCGTCATGCAATGGGCGGCAGGCAACGGCTCGATGATCCTCATGCATGCCGAGAATGGCTCCGCTATCGACCTGCTGAGGGAACAGGCTGTCGCTAGAGGCGACACAGCGCCCATTTTCCACGCACTCACCCGGCCGGCCGCGATGGAGGGAGAGGCGGCGCATCGCACCATACTGCTGAGCGAGTTGACCGGGGCCCCGCTGTATATCGTCCACATCAGCGCCAGGCAGGTGGTCGAGGAGATCTCGGCGGCAAGGGCACGAGGCAGTCATGTCTTTGGCGAGACGTGCCCACAGTATTTGTACCTCGAGTTGTCCATGCTCGACCAAGGCTTCGAGGGCGCCAAATACGTTTGTTCCCCACCTCTTCGTGATCCGGCCGATGGCCACCAGAGCGCGCTGTGGCGTGGGCTCGCCAACAACGACCTTCAGGTCGTCGCCACCGACCATTGCCCTTTCGACTTCGAGGGCCAGAAGACCCTGGGACGAGAGGATTTCACCAAGATCCCCAACGGTCTGCCGGTGGTCGAGCATCGGTTCCCCCTCATGATCCATGCCGCCCTCTGCGACAAGCGGTTTTCACTCAACCGTATGGTCGATATCTCCTCCACCACCCCGGCGAAGATCTTTGGCCTCTACCCGAAGAAAGGCACGATCGCCGTCGGCGCCGATGCCGACATCGCCATTGTGGATCCCGCAGCAACCGATACGCTGTCGGCGGCTACCCATCACATGAACGTCGACTATTCGTGTTTCGAAGGTATGGAGCTCACCGGCAAGGTGGAAACGGTGATATCACGTGGAGAAGTCATTGTCGCCGACGGGCAATATCGGGGGAGAGCCGGTCGCGGCCGGTACCTGAAGCGAGGAACCAATCAGCTCATATTTTGACTCGCACTCAAGTGAAACACCCGATTCTGCCGATACGGCATGTGTGGAAGCGACGAGACGTGCCGACAGAGCGAAACGGTTGTCTGTGCTGGCCAAGACGGTCGAGGCAGGGAACTACCGGGTACCGGCCGAGTATGTTGCCGACGCGATCATCTTCACCATGGCCAGGAGCGATGTCGACCCTTTTTGACCACCTACCGTCCTGTCCTTCGGACAGGTCGGTAGGCGCCTGGTTTGAACCACCAATCCCGGCTCCCCGACGCCGCTTTGGCAACGACCTGAGGGCCGGTCAGGTACCGCTGTTCTCACTGGGAGTGTACGGCGGAGCGGCTTCCCACACGTCCCAGCTGACTGGCGTGAATCACCTGTTCTGGCTCGCGGGCGCCGCCGGAAACGTCGGGTTCATTGGTGGGGCGAGCCGTCACGGCTGCTTTCACGCCAGCCACCCAAGGCAATGACACCGGCGAGGGCGACCACGCCCAGCACGGCGACGCCGACAACGTTTGATCCCGGAGCGCCGAGAGCGGTGCTGTCGAGCCCGTCCGGCCACGGCCACAGCACACGCAGCGACCCGGCCATGAGCCCGACGAGAGCCGCGATTACCCGGTCATGATGGTGCTCGAGCGCCCAGCTCAGTAACTGTGAGAACAGTGCCAGGCCGAGGATCATCCCGACCACCAGCACGACGAGGGTCACCATCGAGCGTTCGTTGACCGCCTCGAGGACCGGTCCGTACATGCCGAGAAGGACCAGCAGGAAAGAGCCGCTGATCCCGGGGAGGATCATGGCGCATATGGCAACGGCGCCGGCGAGAAAGAACGCCCACAGCGCAGGGTCCGCAAGTTGTCCGACCGTCTCGTCGGAGGTGCCCTGGCGAAGACCGAGCAGCACGAACATGACGACCGTTGTGAGCCCCAACGTGATGAACACGGACGTGTCCCAGCTCCTCACCAGCCGCCAGGCGATGACAACGGACCCGGCAATGAGCCCGGTGAACAACCCTGCCATCTCCTCGGGGTAATCGGCAAGCAGTGTCTCGATGAGGCGAGCGAGTGTGATCACCGCCAGCAGGATGCCAAGCAGCAGCGGGACGAGGAACGCCCAGTCGACCTTCTTGAGCCACCCGGCCGCTCCTGTCCCGTCGCCTCTCAACATGCTTCCCAGCGCAGAGCTGCCCGAGCGAATAGATGCCACCAGACGCTCGTAGATGCCGAGCACAAGAGCGATCGTGCCCCCGGAAACACCGGGGACGACATCGGCCGCTCCCATGAGGAAACCGCGCAGTACGTGAAGAGGAGTGTTGCGGATCACGGCCGCCGAGTGTAGGTGCGCCCCGGCGGAGTGGGGTCACACATCTGACCCAGGTTGAGCGGTGCGTGGCTTCGCTGCGGAGGTCGTGATCGAACCTGACAGCAGCAACACGCCCGGTCTAGTCCTTGACATCCCCGGTGAGCCAGAACGCCGATCACCGGGCATTACCGCAATAACGCCCGTTCCACCGGACGCCACAGATCCTCACCTCCGCGAGCGGCTGCTCCCTGCGCAGAGTGGTACTCGTGTGGCTTACATCGACTCCCGTCGACTATTGCTTGGGGGCCTTGCCCACGAGGTGGTGGTTTGCTGCCGGTGTCTACGTCGGGAGGTTGAACTCGACTACCCCGCCGGGGCCTGGTTCGGCGCTGATGGCGCCACCCAGGGCCGTCACGAATCGGTGTGCGATCGCAAGCCCCAATCCGGTGCCTGCTCCATCTCGTGTGCGGGCGGTGTCGGCACGGGTGAAGCTGTCGAAGGCGCGATCGACGAAGTCCACCGGGAATCCTTCCCCGTTGTCGGATACCCGTACCACAAGCGGGTCCGACGGTTCGAGGGTGACGACGACATGACCTGCGGAGTGCCGGATCGCGTTGTCGATGAGATTGCGCATCACCCGGCCGAGCGCCTCGGGAGCGGTGGTGGTGGTTATCGAGCCCGGCGCATCCAACTCGACTCGAACACCAAGACGCCGTGCGATGGGTTGGAGCACTTCGATCGCCTCGTCGGCAACCTCTGTGATGTCGACCGGCTGCAGAGTCATCTCGACTGCGCCCGCCTCGAGCCTGGCCAGCAGGAACACGTCATCGACGAGCCGGTGCAGTGCAGCGATATCTCTCTCCATCGACTTGAGATACCTGTCGGGATCGGCGGCGACCCCGTCCTGGAGGGCTTCAACCGCGGCTTGCAGCGAGCCGAGTGGGCTGCGCAGATCGTGGCCCACCGCCGTCAGGAACTCACGACGAGCGTCGTCGTCGGTTTCTCGCCGTATCTGCGCCGCATGTAGATCGGCGGTCATGGCGTCGAATGCAACTGCAAGTGCGCCGACCTCATCGGAACGCGCCACCGCCGTGCTGGTGTCGAAGTCGCCTCCGGCTACGTGTTGTGCGGCGGAGGCGATGAGCCGCAGGTCCGATGTGATGGGCCGAGACACCGCGTACGCAAAGCCAAACGATGCAACTAGCCCGAAGCTGAGCACGACCAGTAGGAGTTGGAGGTCGTGCGATGACAGGAACATCTCCTGGGCCGCCAGGACGGCGGTTCCGCCCACGATGAGGAACGAGGTCATTCCTATGGCGACAATCGAGAACCTTATCGACCTGGCGCGCCGTGACCATCGTGGGAGGACGAAGACCGCGAGCGCCGCTACGGCTGTTAGCGCAAGGAAGACTGATGCGAGCCGGGCTCTCTCGGTGGCGGATGGATGCATCGTGACCTCGAACAGCCACAACGCGAACAGGACCGCGGCCGGTAGCCAAAGGAACTCCTTGTATCTCATGAGGTGCTGCTCATTGCGCGCTGCTCATTTGTAGAGGTCGCTTGTTGCGGCCATTTGTAGAGGTCACTTGTAGAGGTCATGGTTCGAATCTGTAGCCGACACCCCAGACCGTCGTGATCCACCTTGGGTTCTCCTGGTCCTTCTCCAGCTTGCGTCTCAGACGTCGCACGTGGACGGTGACGGTGGATGGGTCCTGCCAATCTGCAGATGAGTCCCAGACCTGTTCGAGCAGCTGGCTGCGTGAGAACACCTGACGGGGTGAGCGGCCGAGGAATGCGAGCAAGTCGAACTCTTTTGGTGTCATCTCGATCTCGGTATCGTCGAGGGTCACCACTCGGGCCTGCTCGTCGATCCGCAACGAGCCGAACTCGAGGATCTCCGCGGGCTTGTCGGCAGCGGCGGTCCTACGCAGCACCGATCGCACACGCGCCACGAGCTCTCGCGGCGAGAACGGCTTCACCACGTAGTCGTCGGCACCGAGTTCGAGCCCCAGAACCCTGTCCGGCTCCTCGGTGCGTGCCGTCAGCAGGATGACGGGGATATCGCCGCTGCGTCTCAGCTCGGTGAGAACCGAGAAGCCGTCGACTTCCGGCAGCATCACGTCGAGGACCACCAGGTCGGGGGGCGTCTGTTCGATACACTTGAGGGCCGCCCGGCCGGTACCGGCTTCATCGACCCGGAATCCCTCGCGCTCGAGATAAGCGACTACGACTTCCCGGACCATCGGCTCGTCATCGACGACGAGGATCTGTTCGCTTTCGGTCATTGTGTGGATCATATGATCCTCAACCAGATTCTTCTCACGAATCATCGCCAATTCCCCGAATTTTCACATGTAGAGTCGAGAACGCGATACTTGGCATGGCAGAGAGCCAATGCTCAAAGTAGTCTGGGATTGACCGTATGTGGCGGGGGTTTGGTGGCGATCGAATCGAACGAGCGGTGTGTCCTCTGTAGGGAACAGGCAGTCGTGCGAGTGCGGGGCACGAGCTTTTGTGCATCGTGCGGCTTGAGCCAGTACGAAATAGGGGGAGCCGAATCACCGACGACGCGGCGATCGCGACGTGCCATCGTTGCCTTCTTCACCTCCGGGATCTTCATCAAGGGCTTGCTTGGGGCAGTAGCCGTGGCCGCGGTCGGTGGCGCAGCGGCGACCTCGGTTCGCGACGACCCGACCGCTGCGTCGGCAGCGCCCGAAACGACCGCGGTGACACGTGTCGTCCCGACAACCGTCGAGCCCCCCGTCGAGGCCCCCGTCGAGCCCCCCGTTGAGCGAGCCGCGATCGTCTCCATCACGAAAACAACGGTCGGGCCACCGGCACAGCTTGAGATCGTTGACGCGGTGGCACGGTACGTTGTCGCGGTCGAGGCGTGGGCCGACTGTGTCTCCGAGACGGAGGCACAATCGACCGAAGCCTTCGACCCCGAGCAGGAGTGCCCCGGCAAACCTGAACCCGGCGACTACGGGCTGGCCGGAGGGAGCGGCGACGACCCCGACACCGCGGCCACCGAGGCCGGCGATGTCGAGGATGGTCCGGGTAACTCTGAGGACGCTCCTGGTCATGATGAGGATGGTCCGGGTAACTCTGAGGACGCTCCTGGTCATGTCGAGGATGGTCCGGGTAACTCTGAGGACGCTCCTGGTCATGTCGAGGATGGTCCGGGTAACTCTGAGGACGCTCCTGGTCATGATGAGGATGGTCCGGGTAACTCTGAGGAGGCGCCCGGAAACCGGGGGGACACCGGTATGGAGGCATAGCCACCGATTCTCACCGCCGATTCTCACCGCCGATTCTCACCGCGACAGGCTACGCTCGCCAAATGCCTGCAACGCGATGGAACAGCCGTGACATCATCGCCCGCGACGCTGTTGCCCGTGCCTACCCGAAGCTCCCGGTGACGAGAGGCCTCGAGCTGGTGCACCGGCCATCCCGTGTCTCGGGGCGGGTCGTTGGATTCACCGCCGGTCAACGCGTTGTGCTTTGCGATCAGGATGGCACCCTTCACGAGTTCAAACCGCACCCCGGGGTGTTGTTGTACCAGGGCAAGCCCGTTGAGCTGACTGCAGGCGAATGGGACAGCGCGGCGGGGATCGCATTGACGGCATCGGGCTCGATCGACACAGGTCCGGTGGCGGCAAGAACGGCCCGGGCGAGCAGGATCTGGGTCGAAGGCATCCACGATGCAGAGCTAATCGAGAAAGTATGGGGTGACGACCTGAGACTCGAAGGAATCGTGGTGGAGCCACTCCATGGAGCCGACGACCTTGCTGCATCGGTGGATGCTTTCCGACCGGGCCCCAAGCGAAAGCTGGGCGTTCTGCTCGATCACCTGGTCGCAGGGAGCAAGGAATCGCGGCTGGCCGGTATGGTCGACCAACCGCACGTCTTGGTTCTCGGGCATCCGTACGTCGATATCTGGCAGGCCGTCAAGCCGGGGACTCTGGGGCTCCGGATATGGCCTGAGATACCAATCGGAACACCGTGGAAGGAAGGTGTCATCGCCGCGCTCGGCCGGAGGGAGGAGCCGGCTGTGTTCTGGCGGCAGTTGCTTCGCCGCGTTTCGTCCTATCGGGATCTGGAGACACCATTGATCAAATCCATCGAGCAGCTCGTCGATTTTGTCAGCGTGACTCGATGATCCTGTAGGTTCCACGATGCGAGCGGTCATACAGCGTGTCGCCCGGGCGTCGGTCAAAGTCGAAGGCTCACTGGTGGGCGAGATCGGACCCGGTCTCCTGGTCCTCCTGGGCATCGGACGTCAAGACGGTCCCGCTGAAGTTTCGCTGTTGGTCGACAAGGTCGTCGGGCTGCGCATCTTCCCCGACGACGAACGGCGCATGAACCGGTCCGTCGTCGATGTCGGTGGGGCCGTGCTCGTCGTCAGCCAGTTCACGCTCCTCGCCGACGTGCGTAAGGGCAGGCGCCCGTCGTTCACCGAGGCAGCATCCCCGGAAGCTGCCCTATCGGTGGTTGATGACTTTGTCGCCCGACTATCCGAGAGCGGGGTGATGGTCGCGACCGGCAAGTTTGGGGCGATGATGGATGTCGAGCTGGTCAACGACGGTCCGGTGACCATCGTCGTCGACGCCGTCGATGGGCGGATACGGTGAGAAGCCTGCTACTCCTGGTCCGACACGAATGCCCGTCCCGCGTCACAGAAGCGGAGGAAGTCACATCGGTGACACTCTGACGACGGTGTCTGCGGGTATTCGGGCCCAGCTGCTCGATCGAGCAGGGTGACGAGATGGCTCCTGGCCTCCGCCAGCCACTCCTCGTCGGCCTTGATGACCACTTCTTCGAGGTCCCCGCCACCCAGATAGGCAAACGTGACGGTGATCGCCTCGGGTGTGGCTGTGGACAGCGCCCCGTCTGCAGCGGCAACTGCGTAGGCCTCGAGCTGAACCTGTGCCGTATCGCTGCCTGAGTTGCGTCCGGACTTGAAGTCGACGATCTCCCAATGGCCGGGCTGGGGCTCGTAGACCGCGTCGATCCGGCCGCGAATCCTCCCGGATCGCAGGCCGAGGTCAATGGGGGTTTCGATGAATCGGGGCTTGACGTCGGCGAACCGTGAGTCGAGGTAGACCTGGTACGGGTCCCGCCCTACGGCTGTGGGCTGATCGGAATCGGTGACGTCGTAGAGATCGTCGGCAATCTCGTCTAGCGGCATCTCACCACGGCCGTACATCTCGATGAGGCGATGCACCCTGACCCCGCGCCGCAGGGCAGGGCCGGGGCGACGGGGCAGTGGCTCAACCTCCGACCAGAAGAACCGCTGCGGGCAGCCTGCCAGCGTCACGAGCCCGGTCACCGAAGTATCGACGCCGCTCGGGTGCTCGACCTCAGGAGATGGTGCCGGCAGGTCGTCGAGAATCATCCGCAACTGGTCCACGGCCGCATCGTAAGACCTGGTGTCGTCACCAACCTGCGTTTGGGGCCATCGGGCGTCGACAAGGGTGGTTCGAAGCGCCTGCTCCCATCCACGCGTAAAGAGCGGGTCGGGTGCGCCGGCCGACGTCACGATCGATAGCGTTGCCGGCTGCTCCCCGGGATCGGCGATGTGCCGGTTCAGCGTGAGCCCCGTGACCCGCTCGACAGCTTCCAGGATGACGCTCGGCGCCCGTGGCTTCTTGCCCCCGCCGTGCCAGTGGGCACCCGTCAGATAGAGGCGGGTCTTTGCCCTGGTCACCGCGACGTAGGCGGTGCGCAGCTCCTGGCGTTCCCGCACCGCGCGAAGGGCATCTCGGCGATCCTCCCCTTCCAGTTCCGGTGAGACCGGTGCCTCGAGACGCAGCTCGTACGGCACGAAGCGGGACAATCGGGCCGGATCGTCCAACATGCCCCCCTTGTGTGGGAATACGTCGGTGGTGAGTGTTGGCAGGAAGACGGTGTCCCATTCCAAACCCTTGGCGCGGTGAACCGTCAGCAGCACCACGGCGTCCTCCGAGCCGATGTTTGCAGTGTCGAGCTCGGCTACAGACGTCTCGTCGACGATGAGTTCGAGATAGGCGAGGAACGCCTCGAGCGTCGGCCGTCCCCGTAGCGGGCTCCACTCCTCTGCAAGGTCGAGGAACCGGTACAGGTTGACTCGGGCGGTGAGCGCCGCTCCTGGGTCTTTTGCTTCCACCTCGTTCCACATCCCTGTCTCGTCGATGATCTGGCGACAGAGGTCTACGAGCGACGCACCCTGGGCGGCTTCGAGGAACCGCCGGTATAGGCTTCGAAACGACAGCATGCGACTGCGCGCCTCGGGGCGGAGGTCTTCGATCTCCTCGAGCTGGTCGATCGCCTCCACGAGCGGCCAGCCCAGATCGGGATCTTCACCTAGATGCGCACGGTTGGGTGCGATCCAGGTGGTGAGGGCCGCAAGGTCACGCATCCCGAGCCGGTAAGCCGGGCCGAGCAGGATCCGCGCCGGGGCTACGGAGTCGCCGGGACGATCGATCGTCCGCAACCAGGCGTGAAGGTCGGCCACTTCCGGCAGGTCGAGGAGACCACCAAGTGAGCCAACCTCCACCGGGATGTCGAGAGCCTGCAATGCATCACGAACGAGAGCCATGTCGTTGTTCTTGCGAAAGATGACCGCCATGTCGTTCCAGGCGACTTCTTCCTCGTCGTGCAAGCGGAGCACCTCTTCCGATATCCACTCGGCCTCGTCGACCGCCGTCCGGAAGAACTCTGCGGTGACCCCACCTGTTGGAGCTCCGGTGACCGGCCGCAATGCAGGGAATGACTCGTTCCCGTACAGCTCGACACGTAGCTGATGCGCGGCGTCGAGGATGGCTGCTCCCGAGCGACGGTTCTCGGTGAGCGGTAGCGTCTCGGCCTGCACACCGCCTTCCTGGGGGAAATGGAACGGGAATTCTTCGAAGTTGGACATCGATGCACCCCGCCACTCGTAGATCGTCTGGTCGGTGTCACCGACTGCCGTCAGCGGGAAACCCTCGCCAAAGATGGCGCGGAGCAGCTCGCGTTGTGCCGGGTCGGTGTCCTGGTACTCGTCCAGAATTGCGATCTCGTACCGGCGGCGTACCCGGGCCGCAATGTCGGTGTGTTGTGTGAGCAAACGATGACTGAGCCGGATGAGATCCCCGTAGTCGAGCACACCCAGGTCCCGCTTTACCTTGTCGTAACGCCTGACGATGCCTGCGATTTCACGGCGCTCGCGCGACACGTCGTCATCCGCCGCCGCTGCGAGCAAATCGTCGGCGGTGCGGAGGTTTCGCGCCAGCTGCCCGCTTAGGTCAACGGCGGCGTCGACCCGGGCAGGGATCCAAGTGAGGTCCAGGAGGTCATAGTTCCCCGCAGCGACAGCCTCGTGGAAGAGCTGTCTCACATACCCAGGGCCGATCACGTCTGTGTCTCGCTCGACTCCGATGATTGCGCCGAATTCCTGGAGAATCCCGTATGCAAACCCGTGGTACGTGGTCACCTCGACCTCGCGACCTTCATCGGCCAGTTCGGGCAGCACATCGCGCAGACGGCTCGCCAACTCGTCGGCGGCCTTGTTGGTGAATGTGATGCCGATTGCCCGCTCCGGGCTGAGCCCAAGGCTCACCAGATGCGCCAGCCGGTGCACCACCGTGGTGGTCTTTCCGGTGCCGGCGCCGGCGATGACGCGCAGCGGCAGCGGGGGATACTCGATTATCGCTCTCTGCTCTGGCGTTGGAACGAATGTCATGCGAAATCGGGCCCACCTTCCGGCCACGCGGGACAGATCTGTCGTAGCGAGCATCGCTCACAGTGAGGGCCCGGGGCAGGAGTCCAGTCCTCTGCGACGATCCCCTTTGCTGCTGCCGTCAGCCGTTCCTCGACTTCGTCGAGACGCTCCATCTCGAATCGGCGGGTGGCGACCCGCTTTGTCGGGTGCATCGGGTACCAAAGCTCGGCAGCGACTACCGGGCCGTCGATCCTGTGAGCGGGGTCGCGGCTGACGGCGAGGGCATAGAAACCGAGCTGGAGGGATTCGGCGGCGTCGGCAACGGGCATTGCCTGCTTACTCGTTTTGTAATCCACAACGGTCAGACCACCCGCCCCGATGTCGACCCGGTCGGCGCGCCCCATCCACCTGATACCACCGACTTCGGCTTCCACCGGGTGTTCGAGGGCGATCGCTCGTCGTTTTGGCGCGGGCCAATTCTCATAGAGGTGGGTCAACCCCGATTGGGCACGGTTGAACCAGGAATCGGCATACGGTGCGCCGCCATACTCGTCCGGGTCGAAGCGTGTATCGAGGTCGGCAAGGGCCTCTTTGAGGGTTGCCCGGTCGCGACCCGCGTTCATCGCCGTGCGCTCGACACTCTCGAGAACGTCGTGTATCACGGTCCCGAATGTCGCATGGACCGAGGTGTCGGAGCCGATCTCGAGGCGACGTTCGAGAGCGTAGCGACGGGGGCACTCTTCGTAGAGCTGCGCCTGGGACGGCGAGAGGGTCGGTGTGTGGGCAACCAGGCCATCGTCGGGTCCCCGCTCGGGGACACCACGAAACGTCGATGCGGGACGTAGGCTCCATTGCTCTCCATCGCCTAGCACCGTCAGCGCAGCCAGGCGCGCCGGTGGGGGCGCCGCGACGTCGACCAGGCAGCGGCGAAGCGCGGCCTCGGCCTCGGGTGCGGTCACCGGCAGACGGGTGCCGTCACCCGGCTCAGGTCGAGGCCAGAGCCGCACCCTGCCGGGGGGTCGGCCCGGATCTATGCCGGTCAGCGCAGCAACCTTTGCAAAAAACCTGCTGGGCCGGCCGGGAGCTTCGTCGAGGCCCCGCTCAGTGGCCGTCCAGACGACACGCCGGCGCGCTCTCGTCATGGCGGTGTAGGCGAGCCGGCTCTCTTCGCGAAGCCGGAATGCCCGGTACTCGGCGGTATCGGTGGGAACGTTGGGGAGCAGGTGGCGGACACCAAGGAGCGAATCGCGCGACCGCAGGTCCGGGAACACCCCGTCGACGGCGTCGGCGATGAAGACGACATCGAGTTCCAGCCCTTTCGCCTGGTGCAGTGTCGTCAGCGTGAGGTAGTCCCCCTCGGGTCTGCGATAGCTGAGCAACGGCTCTGCCTCGAAATCCTCGTTCTCGGCAAGTCGGCGGTAGTGGAGAAGGGTGCCTTGGGGGTTGCGCTCCTCCCAGCGGGTGAGCACCTGGGCCAAGGATCTCCAGGCAGCCCGTTCTTCGGTTGCCGCCGGGTCGGCGACCAGATCGTCGATCCCGGGCAGAGCGCTCCAAACCGTCCACATCCCATCGATGGCGGGTCGATCCTCGGCCCACTGCGGGTTGTCGAGCAGGACGGCCAGGGCGGTCCAGCCGGGGACGATCGCCCTGATGGCTGCGGACCACGATCCGATTGTTCTTGCTCGCTGCTGCAAAGCCCGGAACGCACCGATGGTCAACCCGACCCTCGATCCGAGTAGCACCCGGCGTAGGGCTCTTTCGGCGGCGGCCGGCCCGTCGGATCCCGACGCGGCGACCGCGAGGTCGAGGAGAAAGCGAACGGCAGGCTGATCGGTGAGCCGGCTGCCGGGAAGCTCGTGGGGGACACGTCGGCGCTCCAACGCCCGACTCAGGTCGGCAAGCATCCGTCGCTTGCTGCGTACAAACACGCCGATCTTGCGATAGGGGACATTCTCGGTGAGGTGGAGGCGCTGCGCCTCTGCTGCGATCCATTCGGCCTCCTCGACCTGCTGGTCGAACCGATATGCCTCGACGACACCACTGCCGGGGGCGGGGATCACCGCACCGGTTGCGCCCGGCAAATCCCCGGTTGTCACCGCAACGGCAGTATCGAGGATGGCTGCAGGAGTCCGGAACGACGTAGTGAGAAGAAAACGGGTGGCCGGAGCATCCGGAGTACCGAATGTGTCTTCGAACGCGGCGACGTTCTCGACGGTTGCACCGCGGAAGCTGTATATCGACTGGTACGGGTCGGCTGCGGCGAGCAGGTGACTCCCCCCGGCCTGCATCATCTCGAGGAGACGGACCTGTGCGGTCGTTGTGTCCTGGTATTCGTCGACCATGACGAAGGTATCGAGGTCATGGGTGGGCATTAGCCCGGATTCGAGAAGTCGGACGGCGACATATATCAGCGTCCCGTAATCGATCCGTCCGATCGCTCGCAGGTGCCGGTGATAGGTGTCTACGAAACTGGGAAGACCCCGCCAGTCGGCACGGTCGAGCGCGGCGATCGACTCCGGGGTCTGCATCTGTTCCGCGGAGCGGAGGATGAAGTCGGTCACCTCACCAGCGAAGGTCTGTGTGTGAAGGAGCTGGCTGTATGCGGGCGACCACGAGCCCGGGTCTTCATCGAGCAGGAGCTGATGAACCAAGGCGACCTGCTCGGGGCCGGTGAGGATCTGCGGGTTCTCGCGCCACCCGGCGGCGCCGGCGTTGTGCTCGACCAGACGGGCTGCGTAAGAGTGGAAGGTCGCTACATCCAACGAACCCAGTGTGCCGGGGACGCCCGAGCGGATCCGGCTGCGAACCTCGGCGACCCCGCGTCTCGAGAATCCGAGCACTGTGATCCGGTCCGGGGTGACTCCGGCGACGCTCAGTAGATGGATTGCGCGGCGGACGAGAAACTCCGTCTTGCCGGTACCCGGTCCACCCACAACCAGCTGTGGTCCTCGGATGGTCGCGATCGCCGAGTCCCAGCTACCGGGGTCGATGGCCACCGGGTTGCTCATGACGCGGCAGCGGAGTTCGCGGCAGTGGCAAACGCCGGGCATCGATCCTGAAACTGGCACCAGCTACATAGCCTGCCGGGGCGTGCGGGAAACTCGTTGCTGAGGATGGCTCGGTTGATCGTTGCCCAGAGAGCTTCCAGCTTGCGCTGGGTCGCATCGAGCTGTGAGTTCGTGACCGGTATCTCGTAGACCGTTGGCCCGTTCAGGTACATCAACCGCAGACGCACCGGGGTGCGGCCGATGCGGTGCCGAATGAGCAGCGCATAGATCTTGAGGGCAAAGAAGGCAGGGAGCGCATAGCGTTCCGGGGGCGCTTTGCCGGTCTTGTAGTCAGTGATGACCAGCCCGTCCTCTTCCTCCTCGAGACGGTCGAGGATGCCCCGGATTGTGATTTCGCCGAGGTCCTCGGTCATGTCGAGTTCGCGGTCGAGCGGGTCGAGTGCGGTCGGATCCTCCACGACGAAGTAGTTGGCCAACACTGCGAGGCTCTCGATGCCCCAGGCACGCTCATCCTCGATGTTGTCAAACAGATCGGGGAACTCCTCGTCACGAAGCTCCACCCAAGCCTTGCGGAATAACTCGAAGAGAGTCTCGGGTGTGCGTTGTTCGGGAGAGAGGTCGAACAGCCATTGCAGGGCGAGATGTGCAGTGGTGCCACGAGCCTGGTACACCGTCGGCGGGACCTCGATCTTGTCGATCGCCTTGTACTTGAACAACAGTGGGCAAACCTTGAAGTCGCTGGCCCGGCTAGGGGACAGCGTCTCGAGGATCGGCGGGTTGATTGTATTTGGCGAGGGAACCGGTGTTGATGTCGTCACGAACCCGACTATACGCAGTGGCCCCGACAGAAACCACAAACGTGTAATTATCGAGCCATCCGACCCCGGGTCGCGAAACAATTCGCTAATCCGCGAAAACGAACCATCGATCTGAATTGACTACGGATCGTGGTTTCTCGTACGTTATCAGTCCTCGAGGGCTCCAACCATGGAGGAGCGGTTCTCGGCAGGAAAGGCAAGGGAAACCGGCTGGACCGGCACCGGGAGCAACCGGGATGGATACATCCCAACGGCAGGGCTTCGGCCAGGCCGGTTCGGAGAGGCTTCGGTCTCGAAGACACCATGTCGAACGGGTTTCGGCCCGGGCGACCGCAGGGCTCCGGCTCTGCAATCGGACGGGCTCACGCCCGACCGAACCGCCTCGGAGGCTCACCCCTCCGACGCAACGGGCGACCTCAGGGTCATCCGGTCCTCCAAGTGAGGCGAACCACCGCCCCGGCGATGGCCACGGTCAGCGTTGGGGTGGCAGGCACCACATGAGGTGGGCGAAACGCCGGCGCAAGCGACGGCGCGAGGGTTTCCTCGGATGTAGGGTTTCGGCCTGACTCCGAGACGGCTGCCGGGTCACGGCCCGGGCGGCAAGCTCTCGAACCTGGATATGCGACCGGTACCGGCAGCGGGAGCTTCGGCACCCGCCGCAGGAAGACGGCACAACCGTCTGCATCGGGCTTCGGCTCGGGAGCATTCGGGCGGGCCGGTGGATGTCCTCACGGCCATCTACAAAACGGCGGCTGGATGCGGTCCGACCCTTCACCGGGATGGTGTCGCTCCAGAAGCAAGGATCCCCGAGAGGGTGGAGACCAAGGTCGAAGCTCCCTCGGGGTTTTCCTTTTGCCGGCTTTTCCACTCCGTTCGGGAGAGGACAGGCCGAGGCGTATCGGAAGCCGATACGGTGGCGAGGCAGGAGCCACACATTCTTCTCCCTCCGGGAGAAGTACCCGAGCGCAGCGAAGGGGGATGAGGGCCTTGTGAATTCGAGCTCCGGATTGAAGATGCCCTCACCTGCCTCGCTGACGCTCGGCTGTCCTCTCCCAAGGGGAGAGGAATATGTCATGGCTCAGCATCCCTCGAGCGGCTCGATCAGCGTCACCGTGTCGGTCTCGGTCTGTCCCGACAGCAAACCTCTAAATCCGTCGCTATCGCTGCGAAACGTCCACGAGTCGAGGTCTACGTCTCCCTCGATAATGAGATCCGTATCGAACGCCGTCCGCAGGTCACCCACGGTTGTACCCACCCCGACACCCGATTCAGTGGTCAGATTCAACGCCCGGGGATCGACCCCACCGGTGTTCGTTTCATATTCGTAGCCGTAGGTGTAGGTGTAGAAGTACCCCCCAAGGTCGGAATCGCCGTCGTCGATGAAGATCGTCACCAAGCTGCCCCAGCCGATGGCGCGCATGAGCTCACCCGGACACGACCCGTACAGGTTCGGTTCGGCAACGATCCAATCCGTATCCACGTCCGGAGCACCGTACAGAGCGGTGACGTCTGTGATCACACTGTCGGGGTCGAGACCGAACGGCAGGTCGCCGAGCCCTTCGGGCGACAGCTCCAGCGACACGAGTGGAGGCGGGACGGTGCTCGAGGTCGTCGTGGCGGGTGTTGCCGTGCAGCCTGCGGCCAGCAGCGCTACGGCGAGGATTCGCTTCATGTGGTGGCGTTTCATCTCGGTGGCGACCTACGCCGGATGACACTACTCCCGGCACCCTTGCACACGATACAAACCGGTGGATCGTCGCCCCCTGCCGGGTGTTGCGAAGAATGTGGATTCGGCTCGGGTCCCTGCTACGACGCCGCTTCACCCGCCATCGCGAGTCTTGACGGCAACCAATCAACAACCTCATCGTGCAATCTATCCTGGTTCGGGCGGAGGATTGAGCATGGATCAAGACGAGCCTATTGCGGGTGCGGACACCTCCCTTGTCACGCGCGAGCTCGACCTCGTCGGTGGCAGACGTGAGTTCAAGGTCGCCGGCATCACGATTGCGGGGCGACGCAGACGGCCTTCGGGCGAAGCCGCACCGCTGCCACGAGACCTCACGGGGTCAGCTCAGCTATGGCTCGCGCTCGGGATCATCATCGTGCTCACCTGGCTATGGCTGTTCGTGGTGCCCGCTTCGACGACCTGGTGGGGCGAACAGGATCACAAGGTCTTGTCATGGCTGGTCGAGAGGCGTACGAATGCCAGGACGGCGTTCGCCAACGCGTTGAACTTCCTCACGTCCGAGTGGTTCGTCAGGACGCTCAGGGTGGGCACGTTGGCGGCTCTCGTGTTCGTCAAGCGGTGGCGCCATTTCTTTGCCGTGGTTATTGCGATATTTGTGGTCGAGTCGACGGGGGACGCTCTCCAGGATCTAGTGGGAAGAACCCGCCCGCTCGTTCCCATCCTCGCCGATTGGGAGGGCGCGTCGCATCCCTCTCTACCCGTGGCTTCGCTGGCCGTGACTCTCGGGGCGATGGCATATGCGATCCTGCCCTACGGCAAGGTGCGTCGCGGGGTCCTTGTCGGATCCGGAGTGGTTGTGCTCGCCGTGGCCTTTGCCAGGACGTACCTGGGTGTCGATCATCCCACCGATGGTCTTGTGTCGGCGCTATTCGCGCCGTCGGTGGCGGTCCTCACGTTTCGAATCTTTGCCCCCGAAGCTGCGTTTCCGGTGACCTGGAAGCGTGGGGTGTCCGCACACCTCGACGTCGCCGGCGCGCGTGGGGATGCAATCCGTCGTGCGGTCAAGGACCAACTCGGTGTCGAGGTGATCGCGGTCGAGCCATTTGGTCAGGAGGGCTCGGGTGGATCGACACCATTACGTCTCGAGCTGGCTCCTGACGACACGCACCACGAGGACTACCTGTTTGCGAAGTTGTACAGCCAGACACATCTTCGTTCGGATCGCTGGTACAAGGTCGGCAGGACGATTCTGTATGGAGCGCTCGAGGACGAGCTTCGATTCAGCTCCGTGCGCCGCCTTGTCGAGTACGAGGACTACATCCAGCGTCTGATGCGTGACGCCGGAATACCATCGGCTGAGCCCTTCGGGATAGTCGAGATAACCCCCGAGCGCGAGTACCTAATGGTCAGCCAGTTTCTCTATGGATCTGAGGAGCTGACTGAGGCGGAAGTCGACACCGCAGTCATAGACGACGCCCTCGGGGTGATCCGCAAAATGTGGGACGCCGGGCTTGCCCATCGTGATATCAAACCTGCGAACGTCATGGTGCGCAGCCGCCGGGTTGTCCTGATCGACGTGGCATTCGGGACCGTACGTCCCAGCCCGTGGCGCCAAGCGGTCGACCTGGCCAACATGATGGTCATCCTGGCGTTGCGCGCCGACCCCGCGCTCGTCTACGAGCGTGCGCTCCGTCAGTTCGACGCGCAGGACATCGCCGAGGCTTTTGCGGCCACCAGAAGCGTGACGCTTCCATCCCAGTCACGGAGCTCGCTGGCGCTCCTCAAGCGCGAGACGGGTGTCGACGTCGTCGAGGAGTTCCGCAACATGGCTCCTCTGGTCGAGCCCATCGGCATCCAGCGCTGGAGTGCGCGGCGGTTTGGTCTTACCCTGGGGGCAGTATTCCTCGCGTTGATCCTGCTCAGCATCGTCGTGTCGGAGGTTTCGGGCGGAGGCCTCCTATGAGTCGCAAGACGGTGTTGATGCTCGTTGCACTGGCGGCTCTCGGTGCAGGATGCGGGCGTTTGGGGACCGGGCTCCCGGCGTGTAGGGCGCCGGTGAGCGACCCGACCGCGGCGACGGTTCTGTCGCTGCAAGCTGTGCCCGAGGCCAGGTACACGCCATGTTTGAACGCACTCCAGGTCGGCTGGGACGAGGTCGAGTTCAAGGTTGAGCGTGGTCTGGCCAAGCTGGAATTCACGCGCGACCTAGATTCGTTTCTGAACGTCAGCCTCACCCCGAGCTGTGACGTCGGCGAAGCGACCGAGGTTCCCAGCGGCGTCGACGGTGTCCGGCGTTTCGAGAACATCACCCAGGTGGAAGACGACATAAGAGTGACGATCGTCCCCGATGGAGAGCGACCACGGATCTACGCGCTCAGTCTCGCCGCCGAGCTCGAGGGTATCCGGCTCGACGACCGCCCGGTTGTCTTCACCGTAGACGAGGACACGAGCTTCCCGGTACGCTCCCGGGTCAACAGGGCGTTCTTCAGCGACGACTTTGTCTGGATAATCGGCGATCTCGATATCGATGAAGAAACGATCGAGATGCGAGCGACTCCCGGGGGTGAGGGGGCTCACGGGCTCGAGGTTGATGAGGCGCTCGACCGGATCGGAGACGTTTCGGCGGCCATCCAATACCGGGGATGGTGGTATCTCGTGTTCGATGGGGGTTGTATTAGCTACGACTTCGATGCTGAAGGAACCATGGCTCGCTCGATTGCCGAGGACGCCGAGGCCACTGTCGGTCTCTATCCGGCCGATGAGCTGCGGCGGACCGCTCACGAAGCCGGGTTTGACCTGGTCGACGGGTAGGTCCCATATGAGCGGATTATCCCGTCAGAAGCGAGGCCAGCATCATGGGATCGATCATCTGATCCTCGACGACCATCCCAGGGCGGAGCGGATCGCGGTTGCAGCGTGGATCGTGGCCGGTCTGCTGTTCGTTGCGATGGCAGTCGGGCCGATCCGGGACCGTCTGGATTCCTTTGACCTGTGGGTCTATGAGCTGACCTACCCGATCAAGTGGGGACCGCTGACCGTGCTTTCGCACTTGATGGCGTTCCTAGGCAGCGCCTATTTCGTGTGGCCGCTACGGGTCGTTGTGACCACAGTGCTGGCCTGGCGGCGACGCTGGGTAGCGCTCAGCGCCTGGCTTTCGGCAATCGTCCTGTCCGAACCGCTCATCGGCATCATGAAGGCATGGTACGGCCGCCCCCGCCCACCCGAGCACCTCGTGGTCGAAGTGACCGGAGCCTTTCCCTCCGGTCACGCCGTCGCCGGGTCGGTGGTCGCGCTTTCTTTGGTGATCGTCCTGGTTCCACGAGGTCCTGCCCGGCGCAACATGGAGATGGCCGCCGCGGTCTTCGCCATGGTGATGGCCGGCTCCCGTGTCTATCTCGGTGCGCACTGGCTCACCGATGTGTTTGCGGGAACCGCAATCGGAGCCGCCTGCGCTATCGGCGGGGCGGCGCTGGCGCAGCGTTGGTTCGAGTCTCGTCCGGTGTCTCAGCTTGGATCCACCGATTGACGAGGCGGATCGCTCCCGGCGTTCCGCCAGCATTGAAGGTCCGCTCGTCTAGTTCCGTCTCCGTTTGGTGACATGCCCTGGGTCGACAAATCCGCCGTGCCCATTGGCGAGCCGGGCGAGGAGCCAAGGCAAATCGGTGGATTCAGGCTCAGACAGAATCGTAGATATCGCCGCCGAGCCGGTCGCGTTCGGTCTCGTCGAGTCGCCACGACTCGTTGCGGCGCCAGACGACGTACGCAGCTGCACCAAACGGGATCGGGAACAGATACGTGATGACCCGGAAAACGAGAATGGCTGCCACCACCTGAGCGCGAGTCGAATCATCGAGACCGATGGTGAGCGCAGCGGCATAGCCAAGCTCCACGACGCCCACGCCGCCGGGGGTGACCGGCAGCGCCGAAATCAGCCGGACAAAGGCGAATGCAGCCAGCACATTGATCCAGCTGACCTCGTCCTGGCTGACCCCCAGGTGACGCAGTGTGAGCAGGAGCACGACGTAGAGCGACAGATGGCTGACAAGAGTCGACAGCGTCAATTGCAGCCATCGGTGGCGAAGCAAGCCGACTGTATCCCGCCGGAAGCCGGCGGCACGATCATCCCACCCCGTCACGGGGTCTCTGCGCAGTAGGTGGCGTATCGATGAAGCCAGACGTCCGAGCAACACTCCAACGGCACGGGCAAGCCGATCACTGCGCAGAACCATCCACAATGCCGCCACAGCCCCAACCAGGACGGCGACTCCGAGCGCCGATGCGCTCAGCCATGCCTTGGACGTATCTCCCTCGATGGTGAGCAGACCCAGAGCAATGATCGGCATCCCGAGCTTGACAAAGTTGTTCCATATCCCGGTGACGACGGCAGAGCGTGTTATGGCAGCAACCCGGAACCCCCACGAAGTGAGCATCGCCAGTGTGACCGCAACCCCGATCGCTCCACCTCCGGGCAGCGAGTTGGAAACCGCCGTCGAGGACTGGTTCACCACCAGCGCCTCCCGCAACCGGAGCCCGGGAAGCGCGGCGACCAGGACGAACCAGTAGGTAGCCAGGTTCCACAGCGCAACCACTGCCAGAGAAGCCGATTCCAGCCACGTGAGGGACGTGATGGTCTTCCAGACCTCCGCATAGTCGGCAAACTGTGGCATGACCCCGACGAAGATCCCGACGACTATGACGCTCGAGATGACGCCCTGAACGACCCGCTTTGCCCGAGAGGGTGTGTCTGCGCTGCCGCCGACACCTGCTGGAGGATCGTCAGGAGGTGGAAGCTGTGCGATCTGATCTTCGCTTTTCATCCCGTTCATCCATCCGTCAAAGCAGCCTACACAAGGTTGTACCGCACGTCGCGATGTTGCAGCACATTGCGTCGTTACAGCACGTTGCACACCCCGGGCATGTGCTCGCGAAACAAAAGAAAAGGACGCGAAATCAAGAAACGGTTTCGGCTTGACCGGGACACCCGCAGCGTTCTATCTTTTGGCTTAGTTGCTGAGGCGGGAAACCGCAGCAGCGGCACCGGGCCCCGCAAGGGGAACGGGATCTGGACGAGTTGCCGGGCCGCAAGGTCGGGCAGCGACCCCGCAAGGGAAGTCCGGGGAAGGGCCCCAGTGGTCCGGCCCCACGGGCTAAGAAGGATCACCCGGTTGGGATTTCGGTCCCGAGCGGTATCTTGGTTGAGCCGCAAGGCACGACCAGGGTTGAGAACCCCGAGAGGGTAGAAGCTTCGGCGGAAACTTTCTCGGGGTTTCTCTTTGCCCGTTTCTCTTTGCCCGTTTCTCTCTTCGCCCGGTTTCTCTGTGCTCACAGACGTGGCTGCGACCCGGGTTGGGCAGGCGCCCGGCGTCCGGACGTCGTATGATTGCCGTATGGCTTTTCCAGAGAACATACTCACCGAAGGCGAGAACGTCGTCAGTCAATTCCGCCCACACTGGAGGATGCTGGCCATCCCGGTTCTATGGTTGATCGGGGCCGTTGTCGCCATCGTCGTAGTGTTCGTAGTGCTACCGCTCGATGACTACTCGATCGTCCGTTGGATCCTCACCGGGGTCATCGTCGTGGCGTTGATTCCGCTGGTGGTCAGCCCGGTCGTCCAGTGGTGGTTTACCTCATATGTGCTGACGAGCGAACGTCTCATCACCCGCACGGGAATGATCGCCCGACGCGGCATCGAGATTCCGCTCGCCAGCATCAACAACGTTCTCTTCAACCAGAGCGTCATCGAGCGTGTCCTCAAATCCGGTGATCTGTTGATCGAGTCCGCCGGCGAGAGCGGTCAGAGCAAGTTCACCAACATCCCAAACCCGGAACACTTCCAATCGCTGCTGTATCGCACCCGGGAGGAACAACAGCGCCAAGCAGCAGCCGAAGAGTCCGCCGTTGCAGCAGAAATCGGCAGAGACCCGACTGAACAGCTCGAGCGGGCGGCCCGTCTCCGTGCCGAAGGCGTTCTCTCGGAGGAAGAGTTCCAGGACATGAAACGCCGTATTCTCGGCGAGGGTTAGACGCGGGGCCGCTTCGATCGGCACTATCCGCCAACACGTTCTGCCTGTACATTGTCGGTGAGGAGATGGCAGAGCATCGGCCCGCTCCGGCTGTAGCGGGTCGGTCGGCAAAACCGGTCGCGATGCGGCGATGCTCTGCCGACGACCAGTGGTCTGCCGGTCACTGTGCAGCAGACCACTTAGGAGGAAATGTGTCTGCTGAGAAGCTCCGTGAATACCTCCTGACCCACGGTGTGCCCTACGAGGTGCACGAGCACGCCCTCGCCTTCACGACGTCGCGAGTCGCAGAAGTCGAGCACATACCAGGCAAGGACATCGCCAAACCGGTCATCTTGATGGCGGACGACCATTTTGTCATGGCGGTGGTTCCCGGCCACAAGCACGTGGATCTGAACAAGGTCAAGGACGTGCTTGGCTGTGAGAGGCTACGGCTGGCCGACGAGTCGGAGTTCGCCGCAGCGTTTGTCGATTGCGAACGGGGCGCCGAGCCACCACTCGGGCACCTGTACGGGATGGAGACAATCGTTGATCTTCGACTCGACTCGCCACAGGTGACGTTCCGGGGTGGTTCCCACACCCAGACGATCACAATGGGTCTGGAGGACTACAGGCTCGCCGCACATGCGTCTGTAGGCGATCTAGCCGCAGGTGGCTAGAAGGTTGGTGTGAAGCCAGCCGTTGGCGGCTCGCCCACCGATGAGTCCGGCGCTTACGATGGCGCGAGCGAGCCGGAACAGGCGATTCACACCAGCCTTCTAGGCTTGGATCCACCGATTGACGAGGCGGATCGCTCCCGGCGTTCCGCCAGCATTGAAGGTCCGCTCGTCTAGTTCCGTCTCCGTTTGGTGACATGCCCTGGGTCGACAAATCCGCCGTGCCCATTGGCGAGCCGGGCGAGGAGCCAAGGCAAATCGGTGGATTCAGGCTAAGAGGTCGGTGTGTGGCGCTTGGGGGCGGCTGTGGCGCGTCAGTGTGAGTGCACGTACCTTGCCACCGTCTCGATGTGGAAGGTTTGAGGGAACATATCGACCGGGGTGGCCGAGTCGAGTTCATATCCGCGGGCAGCCAAAAGCCCGGTGTCTCTAGCGAGGCTCGCGGGATCGCATGAGACATACACCACGGTGTGGGGTTCTGCGGCCGTGATTGCGTCGACCCCGACGGCACCGAGCCCACGTCGTGGCGGATCCACGATGGCTACGTTCCAGTACTCACCGATCTCCTCGATCGCGTCCTCGGTAGTTGAGCGAAGGATGCGAAACCGGTCGATCCCGGCGCGATTCAGGTTTGCGTGCAGATCCTGTGCCGAAACCTCGTCCACTTCGATGGCCAGGACCCTCCCCGCGCTCTGTCCGACGGTCGCAGAAAACAACCCGCCACCGGCGTAGGCGTCGAGAAGGGTGTCATCTTCACCCACGGCGGCTGCGGCTGTGACGAGGCTGACGAGCGTCTCGGCCCCTTTTGTGTTGTTCTGGAAGAACGACCGCCCGGTGATGCGGAATGTCACCCCGGCAACCGTCTCTTCGAGCACAGGCTCTCCGTGGACCGGGCGAACACTGCCGTCCTTGGCAACGACACCAACACGGCATCCCCACGTCGATACTTGCCGGGGGACGTGCCCCTCGATGATCGCCAAGGTCTCACCGGTCGTGGTCGCGGTGCGTAGAGTGACCGCGGACATCCCGGTGAGGTCGCCGAGGTCGACAAACAGGCCCGCGAGATTGGGATGGAGGATCGGGCATTCGTGTAGTGCGACCAGGTCCCGGGACTGCCGCTTGTGGAGCGCCGGCCGGCCGTCTATCACTGTGTAGTCCATTCGGTTGCGATATCCGTACGGCGGGCCGGGAGCAACAGTCGGTTGCACCGGCGGATCGGGATGCTGGCCCAGGTGGGCGAGCTGTCCGGCGACTATCGCCCGCTTCCATTCGAGCTGAGCCGCGTATTCGCCATGTTGCCATTGGCAGCCCCCACATTCCGGGAAATGACTGCACGGTGGCGAAACACGGTCCGGTGACGGTTCGACCACCGTCTCGAGACGGATCCTTCCCCAGGAGCCCTTGTCTACTTCGATCGTGCCGGAAATCAGCTCGTCCGGCAGCGCGCCGTCAACAAAGAAGGCTTTGCCGTCGATCCTTGCAATCGCTGAGCCGCCGTGTGCCATGCCGCTGGTTCGAGCCCGGGGCACTCTGACCTCCCGTCGTTGGGCTCCCTACCTGACGTCCGGCAGACTACCCTCCGGTCCCGTGCGTGGCTTTCACCAGGGTTGGTTTTGGGTAGCAGTGATCACGACCGGGGTCGTTGGTCTTTGGGGTGCTGTGCTCGGGGTGGCGAAACGCAAGGCGCCTATGCAGTTCAGATACGCCATTTGGGTTGGATTCGGTGCCATCGGTGTCCAGGTGACGGCAGGGCTCATTCTGTACGCGCAGGGTCTGCGCCCGGCAAACGACTTCCATGTGTTCTATGGCATCGTCATTGTGGTCACGTTCGCTTTTGCGTACGTGTACCGTGCACAGCTCGATAGACGTCCCGAGCTCGGGTACGGATTGGTGCTGCTGTTCGTCATGGGTTTGGGTTTGCGGGCCTGGGCGAACGTTCACTGAGTAAATCCGTACCGGTCATGCCGGCGGTTACGATGCGATGCTGTCTGTCGCAGGTCTGTAGGAGGCCCCATGTTGTTGGAAGGAAAAAGGCTCGTGATCACGGGTGTGCTCACGGATGACTCCATTGCATTCCATTCCGCACGGGTTGCCCAGGAGCAGGGGGCACAGATCGTTCTCACCGGCTTTGGGAGGGCGTTGCGGCTGACCCAACGTTCGGCCAAGCGTCTGCCCGATCCTCCCGACGTACTCGAGCTCGACATCCAGGATGAGGGCGACATGAGGGCTCTCGTCGCAGATCTCGAACAGCGCTGGGGCGCGGTCGACGGTGCGTTGCACGCCATTGCCTATGCCCCCAACGACGCGCTAGGGGGCAACTTCCTCAATACGCCGGCCGACAGCGCAGCAATGGCTTTCCTGACCTCTGCCTTTTCCTACAAGACCCTGGCCGTCGGTCTGTACCCCCTGCTCAAGGCAGCCGGTGGCGGGTCGCTGGTTGCCCTGGACTTCGACAACAGCCAGGCCTGGCCGCTGTATGACTGGATGGGCGTCGCCAAGGCATCCCTCCAGGCGGTCACCCGGTACCTGGCCAGGGATCTCGGCGGTGATGACATCCGGGTCAACGCGATCGCGGCAGGTCCGCTCGGCACCGTGGCTGCAAGGTCGATTCCGCAATTCGAGCTCTTCGAGCGAGAGTGGGCGGTGCGGGCACCATTGGGTTGGGACGTTACCGACCCGACCCCGGTCGGCAACATGATCGCAGTGCTCCTATCTGACTGGTCCACCATGACGACCGGTGAGATCATCCACGTGGACGGAGGCTTTCATGCCATTGCTGCGGGCTCGGAGCCTTCGTAGCGAACACGGGCGTTCTTTGGGATCGCAACGGTGAAGGTGGCGCCACCACCCGAGGTTGGCTGGAACCAAACGCGACCACCGATGACCTCCGATAGCCCGCGAACGATCGAGAGCCCGAGACCGGTGCCGCCGGCAGAACGGGTGTAATGAGGGGCGAGTTGGGTGAACCTGTCGAAGATGTGGTCATGCAGCTCGTAAGGGATACCCTCGCCGTGATCGATGACCGAGATCCAGATCTCATTGCCGTTGAGCATGGCAACGATGTCGATGGGGCTGCCCGGCGCGTATTTGAGGGCGTTGCCAACGAGGTTCACAAGGATCCGCTGGAGGTGATCGGGATCGGTCTCGACTGAGTCGACACCTGGGCCCATCTGAACGTAGGTGACTTCTGCGGCATCGGGGATGTGGGCGACCGTGTCCTCGATGAAATCCTGGAGATGAACCAACTCGGGGCGAACCGGCAGTGCCTTGTTGTCGAGCCGGGAAACCACGAGAAGGTCCTCGATGAGTGAACGAAGCCGGTTGGCCTGGCGGCTCGCAGTGTCGATGAGCTGCTGGGCGCTCGGGTCGGGATGAGCCAGCTGTGGACGTTGCAGAGTGCTCAGCGAGCCGATGATGGCCGTGAGGGGTGTTCGCAGCTCGTGGCTGACGACGCTGACAAAGTCGGTCTTGAGTTGGGCCAGCTCGATCGCCTTCTGGCTCGTCTCCTGCGCCTCTTCATAGCGGGCTAGCTGGTTGAGCACCAGCGCCGATGGGCCGGCCAGCGACTCGAGCAATGCCAAGTCGTTGGTGGTGAAATGGCTATCCCGCTTCTCCGCGGTGATCAACACGCCGATCGGTCTCGATTCGATTCGCAGCGGCACCGCGGCGAGCTCATGGCTCCCGAGCTCGAGGAGGAAGGCATCTGCAGGATCCGCATTCTCCTCGAGATTGTCGAAGACGGCCGGCTCGCCGCTGGTGAACACTTTCTGGGCGATGCTGGGCTGGGTCAGCGGCAGCGAATAGCCTTCAGCCCGGAGTGTCTGCCCGGCAACCCAGATGGGTGACATCACCTCGAGGCACTCCTTGTCACGGCGGTAAAGCAGCACCACGCCAACGCGGGCTTCGAGCGCGTTGGCCACCCGGCCCACGAGCTCCGGCAGGACTTCGGAGAGGTTGCTGCCGATTCCGATGGTGCGTGAGACGTCGTACAGCCGTTGCAGCTCCTGCTCCTGCTCGTGCAGATAGGCTTCTCTGGCTTCGAATGTGAAGATCCTCCGTGCGGCCTCCTCGACGTGGCGGTGGAGGTTTCCGGCACCGATCGCGATCAATGCCGCGGCTATCGAGAATGCAACGATACGCCAGGTGCGGTCCGCCGAGCTGATGGGGGCGTTGTCGGTGATGATCGCAAAGACCCCTGCCGCCGCAACCGCAACCCCTGCAACGTAGACGCCTCGCAGCGAGATCAGCGCGGGGAGGATGGTGGCCGCGAGAATCGAGACGGCGACGACGGTGGCGTCTGCGTTTGCTCCGAGCAGCAGCACCGCCATGATGATGAGGAACGACCAGAACAAGATGACGAGGTCGGACACGATCGAGCGAAGTACTCGCGGCCAAGGCGCCACCGTCAGGATGACGATGGCAACCCCGAAGATCGGGTAGGCGTCGCCCAACAGCGACTGGTCCGCCCCACTCCGTGACACGCCGACCGCTATGTACGCCACCCAGCTCAGGGCTAGAGCGATGTAAACCGCCCGAACCCGATGCTGGATCGGAAGCATCTCTGTCGTCAACTTGCGGCCCTTTTCCCGTTTGCCCTTTTCGTTCCTTGGTAGCCCACAAGCCACGGTAACCTCTCCGCATGGCTCGTGTGCTTCTGTTGTTCGGCGGCAGGTCGGCCGAACATGAGGTTTCATGTGTATCGGCCGTCGCGGTCCTCGCCGCCCTGCGTGACGCAGGTCATCAGGTTATATCGGTTGGGATAGATCGGTCGGGATCGTGGTTCCTCGCCGATGACAGCCGGGACCCGATGGTTGCCAGCGGTCGACCTGTGTCCTTTCGGGTTCCCGAGGGCCGGCTGGTCGTCGGCAGCGACGACATACTGTTCGATATCGCGTTTCCCGTCCTCCATGGACCTTACGGTGAGGACGGCAGCGTCCAGGGTCTCTTCGAGATGTCGAACACTCCGTTTGTCGGATGTGGCGTGACCGCATCTGCGCTGGCGATGGAGAAGGACTTTGCCAAGCAGATCTTCAGTCAGCAGAAGATCCCAACTGCCCGCTGGCTGGCCGTCACCGAGGACGACTTCGGCAACCCGTCGGGCGTGGTAGCCGAGACGATTCGTCATCTCGGGCTTCCTGTGTTTGTGAAACCTGCGGAGCTGGGCTCCTCGGTCGGTGTTGCCAAAGCCACATCCGAGGGTGAGCTCAAGGATGCGATCAGGGATGCCCTGAGCTACGGCGACAAGGTAGTTGTCGAGGAGTACATCGACGGCCGGGAGATCGAGGTGGCGGTGTTGGGTGGGAGGGCATCTGTGCCTGGTGAGATCCGGATCCAGTCCGACTGGTATGACTACGACACCAAGTACAACGATGAGACGAGCGAGTTCGTCGCTCCCGCCCGGTTGACGCCCCCACAGTCGAGCACTGTGCGCGATCTGGCACAGCGCGCATATACCGCGCTTGGTTGCAAGGGTCTGGCGCGGGTCGACTTCTTCTTCGAGGATCGTGGGCGCGGGTTTGTGATCAACGAGGTCAACACCATGCCCGGGTTCACCCCGATCTCAGGGTTCCCGACGATGTGGCAGGCAAGCGGCATGAGTTACGAAGCGCTCTGCAATGAGCTTGTCCAGCTTGGTCTGCACGGCGAGTAACCCATCGGCCTTCACCAATTTACGGGTCGCCGGACTTTACAGCCGGACAACCGGGCACGTGAGTGTCCGGGTTATGCCCTCTACTGCCTGGATCCTGGCAACCACCAGCTTGCCGAGCGCGTCAACATCTTCAGCTTCGGTGTGAACGACGGCGTCGTACGGTCCGGTCACCGCCTCGCTCTGGGTGACCCCCGGTATCTCGCCGATCCGTTTGGCTACTTCTGCTGCCTTGCCGACCTCGGTCTGGATCAGCACATAAGCCTCAACCACGCGGCCTCCTCGTTAGTTCTATCAGGCATGATACAGACGATGCGGCCAGACAGACAGGGGAGGTGTGCCGCAGGCCCGCAAATGGCAGCTCTTCGGAAGCGGGTTCCCCGGAGACGGCTTTCTTCGGAAGCTGCCGGCCTGGCGCAGTGCTAATTGCAGTGCTACTTACCGTCTGCGCCGAATCGAAGGTTGTTGGCTACGACGTTGCCGTCGACTTCGGTGGTGTCGAAGACGACACGCTGGCCCTGCCGCAGCATCCGGAAGAGGGAGCCTTCCAGAGAACCGGGACGGAGTTGGATCTCGTCACCGTCGTCACGACGGATGATGCCGATCCCGCTGGCGGGGTCGAAGACCTTCACGACACCTTGCATCGCTAAGCCTTCTGGATCTTTCCTGCCTTGATACACGATGTGCACACACGAACACGCTTTGAGTTGGAACCATGCTTGACACGCACACGCTGGATATTGGGCAGCCAGCGGCGACTTGACCGCTTGTGCGAGAAACTTACCTGTTTGCCAACCCACGGCTCCTTGCCGCAGACTTCGCATCGATATGACATGACGGGGGGAACCTCCTGAGGCGGCCGGGGAGTGTAACAGGGTTCTGTGTGGCGACAGAATGTGCGACCCTGATGAGGTTTCGCACCGGTCCCGGCGCCGAGATGCACAAGAACCATACCAAATGCTGATACGTTCTGTTCCATGGCAGGCAGATCGCTCGCATACCTAGCCCAGATTCCGGTGGATCAGGTCAGTGGAATCGGCCCGCAGAAGATGAAACGGCTCAACAAGGCGGGTATAAACTCAGTCACCGACTTGTTGCTTCACGTGCCGCGTCGCTACCTCGACCGGAGCCAGCTATTCGATCTGTCGTCGGTGCCGCTCGGCGAGGAGGTCACCGTCGCGGGGAGAATCACCGAGGCCAACCAGCGCCGTCTCTCGAAGGGCAGGTTGATGACCCGGGCGGTGATCACCGACGGTACGAGCGTGATCACTTGCACCTGGTTCCGAAAGTACATGAAGGAGCCCCAAATCGGGTCGGAGATCCTGCTGTCGGGCAAGGTGGAGAGATGGCAGGGACGGCTCCAGATGAAGAACCCCGACTTCGAGCGGTGGGAGGAGGATGAGAATCTGACCACAGGGAGGATCGTGCCGGTCCACCCCCAGGCCGGCGGCTATCCCTCACAAGGGATGCGCGATTCCATCATCAATGTCTTGAAGCGGTCCCGGCCGATCACGGAGATCCTCCCGGCGGCGATGCTGGCGCGGGTCGGTCTCATGGGTCGTGACGATGCGTTCGCCAACATCCACTTCCCGGGGACTCGGGAGGATGCCGGGACTGCCCGCCGGCGTTTGGTCTTCGACGAGTTGTTCCGGCTGGAGATCTCACTGGCAATGCAGAAGCAGCGTCAGCTCGATGCGGCAACCGGTATCCGTCACGACACGGAAGGCGAGATCGTCGGCGACTTCGTCGAGGCGCTGCCCTACGAGCTGACCCGCGCCCAGGCCAGGTCGATCGATGAGATTCAGGCCGACATGGTGGCGCCCCATCCGATGCACCGGCTGCTCCAGGGCGAGGTCGGCTCGGGCAAGACCGTGGTGGCCGTTGCCGGGCTGCTCACCGGGATCCAGAGTGGCTACCAGGGAGCCGTGATGGCGCCGACCGAAGTCCTGGCCGAACAGCACTATTTGGGCATACGCCGTCTCATCGCCGATGCCGGTCTCGCCCCCGGTGAGCGAGACCCCGCCGGAGAAGCCGGGACCGCAAGCCTGTTTGCCCCCGACACCGATCCCGGCAAGGGGGTTAGGGTCGCGCTGCTCACGTCAAACAACGCCGAGGTGAACTACCTACCGTCTGGAGCAGCGGTGAGACAGTCCGTGATCAACGACATCTCCAGGGGTGAGATCGATCTCGTCGTCGGCACCCACGCGCTCATCCAGGAAGGGGTTTCATTCGACAGGCTCGGGATTGCCGTCGTCGATGAGCAACACCGCTTTGGCGTATACCAGCGTGTGCAACTCCGGGAGAAGGCTGCCGACTACGACCCCGATCTTCTGATCATGACGGCAACCCCGATACCACGGACCCTGTCCATGACCCTTTACGGGGATCTCGATGTCTCGGTGCTAGATGAAATGCCGGCGGGCCGGATCCCGGTTCGCACGATCCACAAGACACGTCAAGGTGGGCTCGCCGAGGTGTACAACCTCGTGCGATCGGAGGTTCGCACAGGTCGGCAGGTGTTTGTTGTCTGCCCACTCGTCGAGGAGAGCGACAAGCTCGAGGCCAAATCGGCGACCGAAGAGTACGAGCGGTTGCAGGGAGTGTTGCCCGATCTCCGGCTCGGGCTGCTGCACGGACAGATGCGCTCCGTCGAGAAGGAATCGGTGATGAGCCGATTCCGGGGCGGGTCGATCGATGTGCTGGTCGCGACAACCGTGATCGAGGTGGGGATCGACATTCCAAACGCAACGCTCATGATCATCGAGGATGCCGACCGCTTCGGCCTGAGCCAGTTGCATCAACTCCGGGGCCGGGTCGGGCGGGGCGAGCACGCATCCACCTGCATCCTGATCGCAGAGCCGGCGACACCCCAGGGAGAGGAGCGGATCGCGGCAATGGTGGCAACCACCGACGGCTTCCGTCTGGCCGAGGAGGATCTGCGGATTCGGGGGCAAGGAACGGTATTCGGCGAGAGACAGGCGGGCGTCAAGGATCTCAAGCTTGCCGACATCGTGCGTGACGCGAAGCTGCTCGTGCGGGCGCGGGAAGAGGCTTTTGCTCTCGTCGCCGGCGACCCGAAGCTGGAGAATCACCCGTTGATCCGCGACGAAGTCATTGCGCTGCTGGGTGATGACGCCGAGTGGCTTGTCCGCTCGTGAGGATCATCGCAGGGACGGCAGGCGGGCGTCGGCTGCTGGCGCCAAGCGGCAATACCACCCGACCCATGACCGACCGCGTCAGGGAATCGCTGTTTTCCTCGATTGCAGCGCGGATACCCAACAGCAGGGTCTTCGATCTGTACGCGGGTACCGGATCGCTCGGGCTGGAGGCGCTGAGCCGTGGCGCCGGAATGGTCACTTTTGTAGAACGCGATCGGCGTGCTCTGGAGGCTTTGCGTCGCAACATAGAGTCGGTGGGGCTTGGCGGCACAGTCGTTGCCGGTGAGGTTGACGGCTTTCTCGCTCGGGGCGGCACGGACTGCGATATCGCGTTCGTTGACCCACCATATGCGCTGTCGCTACCGTCGCTCGTTGAGACGGTTGGCAACTTATCTCATCTCGTCGCTCGGGATGGTCTCGTGATCGTTCATCGGCGGTCGGGGGAGGAGCCCCCAGCGGGAATTACCGGCCTTGCGATCGTCGATGAGCGAAACTACGGAAGTGCCGTCATCTGGCGGTATGCAAAGGAGGACACTTGAAAGCGAATTGGTCGTGATCGAGGCGTTGGTTCCGGGGAGTTTCGATCCACCCACAAACGGCCATCTCGATGTGATAGAACGGTGCGCCGGGCTATTTGACCGGGTGCTCGTCGCAGTTGTCGAGAACCCCGCAAAAGCCCCGATGTTCTCGACGGACGAACGTGTAGCGATGCTCAAACATTGCGCATCGGGTTGGGAGAACGTCGAGGTCGGATCGTTCTCGGGGTTGCTCGTTGACTACGCGGCACAACAGAACATCGATGTCATAGTCAAGGGTCTACGGGCGATGACGGATTTCGACTACGAGTTCCAGATGTCACAGATGAATCGCCATCTCAGCGGGATCGTAACCCTCTTTGTCGCAACCAAGGCAGAATACGGGTACTTGTCATCGTCGCTGGTCAAACAGGTTGCGGGTCTTGGCGGCTCTATCGACAAGCTCGTGCCCCCCAATGTTGCCGCGGCGATAGCAGAGCGGCTGGCGGAGGGACGCCTCACGCAAGGACGGCCGGCGGAAGAACGCCTCGCAGACGAACGCATCGCAGACGAACGGTTAACCAATGAATGATCAACCTCAATCAGAGCCACCAGATCCGCCGCCGATTCCCGGTCACGTCCTGGATCTGGTAGAGCAGTCCCAAACCGATGTGCGGGCTGCGCTCGACCAGTTGATCATCGAGGTGGAAGCGGCAAAGAACGTGCCGCTGTCAAACAGCGTGATGCTGCCGCGAGAAGAGTTCATCGAGCGGATGCGATCAATCCGGTCCACCGTCGATCGGTTTCTCGCCGAAGCGGTGGAGGCCCTCCCGGAGGAGCTGCGTGCGGCACGCTGGATGGTTCGGGAGCGTGAGGCGTATATCACACGCACCAACGAGAACGCCAGGGAGATGCTGGCGAAAGCAAAGCAGCGGAGCGATGAGCTCGTTTCGGAGAGCTACATCGTCTCCGAGGCAGTCGAGGAGGCGAACACTCTCGTACGCAACGCTGAGAAGAAGGCGGAGCGGATCCGGCTCGAGGCGGAGGACTCGGCGGAGCGATCACTTTCGGAGGCCGAGGCTGTGCTCGGTGAGCTGTTGCGCTTCGTCCACGAGTCACGCGCCGCGCTACACGAGCCACTCCCACCAGCGGACGACGTACCGATCTCCGAATAGGTAGCGATTTCTCATAACGATTTCTCATAACGATTCTTCAAAACATGAGCAGACAGTTCGAGTTTCACGTCGGCGAGCTTCGGTCCGGCCGATCCGAGCATCGCATCGTCAGAGGCGAAGCAGCGGTCGACTGGCACGTGGAGCTGTCGTGGGTATGTCCCGACCCGCCTCTTCACTTCGACCTCGAGCTTGCTCCAATTGCAGGGGGCATTTCGGTTATGGGGGAAATCGCCGCGACATTGACCCATCGCTGTCGCCGCTGTCTGACGGAATGGACCGAGCCGGCCGTCCACCGGATCGCCCAGGTGATAGTGACCGCCGGTGACGACGAGGACGAATACCACCTCCGTGACGACGTGTTCGACTTCGAGGATTTGATCCGAGATGAGCTGATGTTGTCGCTGCCGCTCGCTCCGAACTGTGGTCCCGACTGTGTGGGACTTGTTGTGGAGGACGGAAACGACTTGAATACAGACCTCTCCGAAGATGAGGCGGCTGCTAGCTCGCCCTTTTCGGTTCTCAGAGATCTGTTGGATAACGGGGATTGACCCCCGGAGAACGAGGCTTCCATGGCGGTCCCAAAGAAGAAGATGTCGCGCTCCCGAACCCGGCGGCGCAAGGCTAATTGGAAGGTGAGCGCACCGGCCACTGTTGCCTGTCAGCGTTGTGGTGACCAACACTTTCCCCACCGGGTATGCCCGACGTGTGGCACCTACGACGGACGCGAAGTCATCGACACCGAGTAGTCAAACGCGAGTAGTCAAACGCGAGTAGTCAAAAACGCGAGGCGCAGAGACCGTGGCCACCATCGCCATTGATGCCATGGGCGGTGACAACGCCCCGGAAGAGATCGTTCACGGTGGTCTAGACGCTTCTGCCAGGGGACACGACATAGTCCTTGTTGGGGACGAGACCCGTCTTGCACCCCTTCTCGCCGAAGCCGGGGCCGACCTGCCAATCGTTCACGCCGGTGAGACGATCGGCATGTCCGACGACGCCGCGGTCGCGATACGTGAGAAGCGTGACGCGTCGATATCGGTCGCGGCGCGCCTGGTCAAGGCCGGAGACGTCGACGGGCTGGTGTCGGCCGGTTCCACCGGAGCCGCGCTTGCCGCCGCCACTTTTATGATCGGACGGTTGCCCGGCGTGTCACGCCCGGCGCTGGCCTCGTACCTCCCTTCTGGGTCGGTTGTTCTCGACATGGGAGCGAACCTCACAGTGCGGCCGACCGATCTGGTGCAATTCGCGGTGATGGGCGCCGCGCTCGCACGGGCGCATTACGGGGTGGCCGAGCCGACTGTCGGGCTGCTCAACATCGGCTCGGAGGCGGGCAAGGGCCGGGTGCTGGAGAAAGAGGCTCACGTGCTTCTCGGTAAGCATCCGAACGTCAACTTCATCGGCAATGTGGAAGGGACGGATCTCGCGGCTGCGCGCTCCAACGTCATTGTCTGTGACGGGTATACCGGCAACGTTCTCCTGAAGACCGCCGAGGGGATCGCCAGGATGGTCTTTGGGCTGGTCCTCGAGGCCGTCTCGGGCCCCGAATACTCCGATGCCGTCGAGAAACTCGCTCCGGCGGTACTCGGTCTTCGGGATCGGCTGAACCCGGAACGCCACGGGGGAGCGCATCTCCTGGGTGTCAAGGGTGTCGTCGTCCTCACCCACGGGTCGTCCACCCGGCTGTCGATCACTCACGCCGTAGACACCGCCGCAGAGGCTGCGACGGCGAAAGTAGCAGACATGATCGCCGCCGATCTCGCCGGTGGCCGGGACCGGCAGTGATCGATCGGGCGACTCTCGAGTCGGCATTGGGATACCGGTTCTCGTCGGCGAACCTGGTCGAATTGGCACTCACCCACCGGTCGTACGCCGCAGAACACGATCTCGACGTCTCGTACGAACGTCTCGAATTCCTCGGAGACGCGGTGTTGCAGCTCGTGGTGACTCGCCACTTGTACGACCAATACCCGGATCTCGCCGAGGGCGAGATGGCAAAAGTGCGGGCAGCTGTGGTGAATCAGGCTTCTCTGGCCGACGTCGCCCGCCGGCTCGGAATAGGCGACCACGTCATACTGGGCGAAGGGGAGCTCCGGTCTGGTGGTCGCAAGAAGGACTCGATTCTCTCAGACACCGTCGAGTCGCTGCTCGGCGCTATTTACCTGGATGGCGGATACCAACCGGCTGCCGTCTTGGTGCTCGACCTGCTGACATCCGAGATCGCAGACCGTGCCGCGTCACCCGGGGAACTCGACTTCAAGACCAGGCTGCAGGAGCTGCTTGCCAGACGGGGCCTCCAGCCACGATATGACATGAGCGAGTCCGGACCCGACCACGCCAAGACCTTCGCCGCGGCGCTGTGGGTAGATGGTGAGCTGGTCGCCACCGGAGAAGGGACATCCAAGAAGCGGGCGGAGCAGGCAGCAGCTGAGGCGGCATCGCGCCGGTTTGCGGATTCTTGAAGCATGCCGGAGCTTCCCGAGGTAGAGACGACTCGTCGCAGCCTGTCGTTGGTGTTGGAGGGCGCCACGATCGTCTCGGCCGTCGTAACCCGGGATCGTATGGTGCGCCGTCAGGAGAATCCCGGCGACTTCTCCCGCCGTCTCGAGGGCGAACGCATCGAGTCTGTCGGAAGACACGGCAAGTTCCTGATGACCGAGCTCGGCAACTCGATGATCTGGGTCACCCATCTCGGCATGTCCGGCCGGATCAGTCTCGTGGACCACGCCGAGCCACCGGCGAAGCACTCAAATGTGCTTGTCGCGCTCGACAGTGGTACCGACTTCCGTTTTGTGGATCCGCGAACGTTTGGATTCGTTGCCGTTTTCACTCCTCGAGAGCTCGCTGAGTCATCGATTGCGCGTCTCGGACGCGATGCGCTCACCGATCTGCCCCCGACGCGAGATCTGGCGAGGCTCTTCGAGGGACGGCATGCCCCCATGAAGGCCCTGCTTCTCGACCAGACCCTGCTGGCCGGGTTGGGGAACATCTACGCCGATGAGGCACTCCATCGAGCAGCGATCTCGCCGCTGCGCACCGGCGGCTCCCTCCGCCGCGATGAGGTCGCGTCTTTGCGCACAGCGATACGGCAAACCCTGCAACATGCCCTTAGGTGGGGCGGGACCACGCTCGACGACCTTGCCTACCTCCTCCCCGACGGACGTGCGGGTGGGTACGTCGCACGGTTGCGGGCATATGGAAGGGAAGGAGAGGCCTGCCGGCGTTGTGGGGGAGAGATCATCCGCAGTATCGTCCGGAGCCGGAGCTCCTACTGGTGCCCGCATTGCCAGTTGTGACCAGGGTGATAATCACATTGTTGTGATTCGATTGGTAAACTCACGCAACCGTGTTTCTAAAGACGCTATCTCTAGCCGGATTCAAGTCGTTCGCCGACCGTACCCGTCTCGATTTCGAGGAGGGGGTCAACGTCGTGGTGGGACCAAACGGCTCGGGCAAATCCAACCTCCTCGACGCCCTCGCCTGGGTCATGGGCACCCAGGCGACCAGGGCCCTTCGTACCGAGAAGATGGAGGATGTCATCTTTGCGGGCACCGCGACCCGCCCGGCACTGGGAAGGGCGGAGGTCACGCTCACCTTCGACAACGCCGACGGGTTTCTGCCGATCTCGCTCACCGAGGTGAGGATGACCCGGCGTCTCTATCGGGACGGCAGCTCTGAGTACGAGTTGAACGGTGCGCCGTGCCGCTTGCTCGACCTGCATGACCTCTTGTCAGATAGCGGAGTTGGTCGGAGTCAGCATGTCCTCGTCGGCCAGGGTCAGATCGGCTCAATTCTCAACGCCCGCCCTATGGAGCATCGAGGCGTGATCGAAGAGGCCGCTGGTGTGACCAAGCACAAGAACCGCCGTGATCGGTCGGTGCGACGGCTCGAGCAGACTGAGATCGATGTCAACCGGCTGAACGACATTCTCGAGCAGCAGCGGTCGAGGCTCAGACCGCTCAAACGGCAAGCAAACGCAGCGGCCCGCCACGAGTCGGTCAGGAGGGACATCAAGGCGCTACACCTATGGATCGGTGGCGAGAAGCTGCGGGCGCTGCGCAACAGGAAGGTCGTGGCGACCACAGAGCAGGAACAGATCATCGCCGGTCTCACCCGGGATGAAGAGGAGTTGGCGACGATCACTGATCAGCTGGCGACGTTGCAGGGCGATGCAACCGAGGTCGGTCGCTCATTGGAGCGCGATACGTCGGCCGCGGCCCGGCTGGAGACGGTCCAGGAGCGGTTCAACAGGATTGCGATGGTGGCCAGGGAACGGCGTTCAGCTCTCGAGAGCCGGCAGCGCGGTGCCGGTGAGCGCAGGGCCGACCTCGAACTCGAGATCGAGCAGCTGGAACAGGATATCGCATCGACAAGGGCGGCTGAACAGACCGCGGCGGGTCTCGCTGATCAGCGTGAGACCATGCTCAGAGAGCTCGAGGACGAGGAGCGTTCTCTTGCCGAACAGGTCCAGCTCCCCGCCGAAGGCGTTGTAGCAAACCTGCGTGGTGACTTGCGGTCTCTCGAGAACGCCGCAGAGCGCGATGCTCGCGAGTTGTCGGCCCTCAGCACGCGCCGCGAGGTGATTGTGACTCGTATGGCCGAAGAGCAGGCCGATGCGGAGACGTTGATCGCGGAGATCCACGAGACCGACGCAGCGGTCACTGGAGCCCAGCCTGCGTATGACGAGGCGTCGGCGGCTGCCTCTCGCGGAAAAGAGCAGCTAGAGAGGCTGGATGCGCAGCGTCGTGAGGCGCAAATCTCTGCTGCCGCCGCCACAGCGCGGGTGAGTGCCTTCGAAGCGGCGTTGGAGGGCATGGTCGACCCGGTGGCGAGACGGAGGGCGGCCGAGTCTGATGGTGTCCTCGGTGCGCTGGTTTCGCGGCTCGATGTTCCCGCCGAGATCGCCGTCGCGGTTGACGGGGCTTTGGGTGAATGGCGTGATTCACTGCTGATCAGTGACCGCACCGCACTGCAGGGAGCGATCGCCGGATTGAAGGCGGACGGTCTTGGCGGTGTCGGCTTTGTCGTGGCTGGAGAGGGGACCGACGTCCCGGCTCGTGTCGTCGCTGCCGAGTGGGGCGTCGAGGCTCTCGTCGATCGGCTGGGAGCAAACGCAGACATGCACATCGCCATCCCGCTGCTCGGCGACGTTGTCATCGCCGAAGGTTGGTCTGCCGCATGGGGTGTGGTTACCCGACATCCGGAAGTTCGGGCCGTTACCCCGGAGGGAGATGTCATCACCTCAACCGGAATGCGCCTGGCCCAGCCTGACGGGGCAGGCCCGGCTGCGCTGGAGGCAGCGGGAGTCGCACAGGAGCAAGCCGAGATCGATCTGGCCAGGGCCGAGGCGCGGTACATCGCCAAGCAGCGCGAGTTCGACGACCTTAGGGATCGAGAGCGCGAGACGCTCGAGGCATTGGAGGAGCTGGAGGCGCGCCTCGCCGGCCACACCGAGGCGTTGGCCCTCAACGAACGTGCGCGTGCGGTTAGCGGTGAGGAGCTCGATCGCATTGACGCCCGTGCGGTAGCGCTCGCTGCGACGGAGACGGCCCGTACAGAGCGGCTGGTGGAGCTGCGGAGCCGGATCGAGGAGTTTGCAGGTGAGGACAAGACACGTCAGGTGGCGTGGGAAGCCCTCAACCGCCGTCGCGACGAGATCACCCGCCGTCGGGACGAGACTCGCCGGCTGCGGGAGGAGGTGGCCCGCGAGCAAGCGGGTGCGGCCGAGCGGTTGCGGCTTCTGGGAAACCGGTTGGGCGTAGCCCGATCCGAGCTGGTTGTCGTGGACGACACGCCCGTCGATCCCGAGATCATCACCCGTCTGTCGCGCATCGAGGATGGGGCAAGGCGAGCCCAGGAAGTCGTGCGTCGCCACATAGCCGCCCTTCGGGAGAGGCAGTTGGTGTTGCGTGGCGAGATGGGCGAGGCGGACGAACGTCTGACCACGGCCTATGAACGTCGATCGGAGCTCGAATCGAACGTTGCGGCCGCCAAGGAGCGGAGATCGGCGCTCTCGATCGAGCTTGCCGAGATCGCAGTCCGGGACGAGGCCGTGGCCGAGGGTTTGCGGCGGGACGCAGACGTTACCGACGACGCAGCGATTGCTGCCCCACGTCCAGAGATCGAGGAGGGTACGGCCCCACAAGAGCGGCTGCAGTCGCTCGAGGCACAGTTGCGGCGGATGGGCCCGATCAACCCGTTGGCCGCACAGGAGTATGAGGAGCTGGCTGCCAATGTCGAATTGCTCGAAAGTCAATTGCTGGATCTCGAGGAGTCGCGTGCTGAGCTGCGGAAGGTCATCAAGGCGCTCGATGACGAGATGGCGACGCTGTTCCACGCTGCATTCGAAGAGATCGCTGCGTTCTACGAGGAGAACTTCACCCTGGTGTTTCCAGGGGGGAAGGGTCGGCTGACCCTCACCGACCCGGATCGCCTGCTCGACACGGGCGTGGACATCGAGGCGCAGCCGCTCGGCAAGAAGGTGGGCAAACTGAGCCTTCTCTCCGGCGGTGAGAAGTCGCTTGCCGCCCTTGCGTTCTTGTTTGCGGTGTTCCGAGCCAGGCCATCGCCGTTCTACGTGCTTGATGAGGTCGAGGCGGCGCTTGACGATGCCAACCTCCGTCGCTTTCTGCGCATGGTCGAGCCGCTTCGCGATACTGCCCAAGTGATCATCATCACCCACCAGCAGCCGACCATGGAGGCCGCCGACATCCTCTACGGCGTGACCATGGAACCCGGCGAGTCGTCAAAGGTCATCGCCAAGCGTCTCCAAGACCACACGACGTAAGAATCCCGTGTTCCGGCTGGCCCGCACGACCGTTACGTTTCGGTCTGCCGGCAGGGCGAGCCGCCCACGGCTGCTTCACACCAACCTCCTACCTCATGATGTCGAATCACGCTACGCCCGGATGGGGGCGCACTAACCTGCCTGGCTGAGTTCGACCTGCCCCGGAGGGCATCCCTATGGAGTGGTTCTACATCGTCACCGCGCTCGTCGTGGTTGTCCTGGTCGTCGTGGTTGGGTTCTTCGTGGTCCGGTCACGACCTCGGCAAGAGAGACCCCCGGCCGCCGAGCGATTGGCCGAGCGAGTAGCACCGGCGCCGCCTCGGGCTCTCCGGGAACGGCTTATCAAGACCAGAAGGGCTCTCTCCGATCGTCTCTCCGGGTTGTTCAGCAGCTCCAGCTTCGACGGTGACTTCTGGTCGGACGTCGAGGACTCGTTGGTGGCGGCAGACGTGGGTGTTGCCGCCGCTCAGAAGGCGGTCGCCGCCGTACGCAAGACACACCCGGAGGATCCGGCGGCGGTTCGAGACCTGCTCGCTGCAGAGCTGGTCGGCCAGCTCGCCGACGCCGACAGGCACCTCGAGGTCTCCAGGAACCCATCTGTCATCCTGGTGGTAGGCGTCAATGGGAGTGGGAAGACCACAACAATCGCCAAACTCGCACAACAGCTCACCACACCGGTCCGGCCCGTGCTGCTTGGGGCTGCAGACACATTTCGGGCGGCGGCCGCCGACCAGCTGAGAGCGTGGGCAGACCGCGTCGGGGTTGACATCGTCACCGCCGACAGTGGCGCCGATCCGGCCTCGGTCGCGTTTGATTCGTACCACGCGGCGAAAGCAAGAGGTGCGGGGATAGTGATCATCGACACCGCGGGCAGGCTCCACTCGAAATCGAACCTCATGGACGAGCTCGGCAAGGTGGCACGGGTGCTGCGTCGGGAAGCCGGCGAGCTAGACGAGGTGCTCCTGGTTCTCGACGGCACGACCGGACAGAACGCGATAGAACAGGCGAGGGTCTTCACCGATGTGGTCGGGGTCACCGGGATCGTGCTCACCAAACTCGACGGCACGGCCCGTGGCGGGGTAGCGATTGCCGTGGAGCACGCTCTGCGAATCCCGGTCAAGTACATCGGTGTGGGCGAAGGGGTCGATGACCTGATACCTTTCGAGCCGGAGGCATTTGTCGACGCCCTCCTCGGAGCATGACTCGAACCAAAGAACTGTATGAGCAGGCCCGCGATGCGGCACAGCACGCTTACGCCCCTTACTCACGATTCCGGGTGGGTGCGGTAGTTGTTGCCGACGATGGTCGTGTCTTCAGCGGGTGCAATGTCGAGAACGCCGCCTACGGATCGGCCATCTGCGCAGAGGGCAATGCCATCAGTTCCGCCGTTGCCGCCGGGGTGAGGAAGATCGACACCGTTGCAGTTGCGTGTCTCGACGCCGGAGAGTGCTACCCATGTGGCAATTGCCGCCAGTTGATGCGTGAGTTCTCGGTGGACACCGTGGTTGTCCAGGGTGAGGATGGATCACCCCGGCTTCACACGTTTGTGGAGATCCTGCCTCATTCCTTTGGCCCAGGTTCACTACCAAACAGAAGAACCACCGGAGAAAGAAAGAACTAAGTAAGTCGTATTCGAGACCGATAGCCCATCCTATGGGAAACAGACGCGACTTCATCGAAGGCTGGCTCAGTCCTTGGTCTCGTAACCTGATGCTGATTGTCGGCTATGGGCTGGTGCTCGCCAGCCTGGTGGTCATCCGGACCGGATTCACAGGGGACAACGTCGCCGTGATCGTGGCGGGAGTAGCCGTGGGCTTTGTGGGCTGGTTGATCTCGACCCTTGTCCCGGACCCCCTACCCGCACCACGCAAGTCCATGCGGCGTCGTGCTGCAATGCTGGCCCGTGTCGGCGGGCACCAACTGCCCGGCTGAGCATCTCCGGATCGTCGGCAGCGCCGCTTCCGGATACACCGATGTAGCCTCACGAGGTGTTTGCCATAACGACCACGACAGCGCTTCCCGACGGGATTGATGCGCTGGCACTGGCTGCGGCCGATGAAGGCTTTGGCATGATCCGCCATTTGATCGGCGAGTTTCGCGACGCCGGCAACATGTTCGACCAACCGGGAGAGGCTTTGTGGGAGGCCCGTGCCGGTGGGCGGCTGATCGGCGTGTGCGGCCTCAACCGTGACCCGTATGCGGCGCCCCTGGAGAACGCCGGCAGGGTCCGGCGTCTTTACGTCTCGCAACCGTGGCGACGTCGTGGCGTAGCAACAGCACTTCTCGAACGAGTGATCGGCCACGCCCGAGGGGAATTCTCGATGCTAACCGTCTTTACGACCGACCCTGCAGCCGCGGGGTTCTACGGTGCGTGCGGTTTTGAGCGGGTTACGGGAGTGACCAAGCGCTCCTTTGTGATGCGGCTACACGTCATCTAGGTGACTGGTGTGAATCGCCTGTTCTGGCTCGCCCGCGACCCGGAACGAACGACTCACGCCGGCCTTCTAGCCTCGAGTGCCTCGATGAGAGCGGGCAGCACTTTGTGAACGTCGCCGACGATTCCAAGGTCTGCGAGGGAGAATATCGGCGCCTCCGGGTCCTTGTTGATCGCGATGATCGTGCCGGCATCTTTCATCCCGACGACGTGCTGCATGGCTCCACTGATCCCGCATGCGATGTAGAGCGACGGCTTGACGGTCTTGCCCGTCTGGCCGACCTGGAGTGCATATGGAACCCAGCCGGCGTCGACCACGGCCCTTGTCGCGCCAACGGCTCCACCCAGCAACGAGGCCAGCTTGATCACCGGCTCCCACTTCGCCTCCGGCCCGCCCATGCCACGACCCCCGCTGATAACGATGCCTGCAGCCTCCAGATCGGGCCCTTCGCTTTCTTCGACATGCTGCTCGAGCACCAAAGCCGATCCCGCGTGACCGGTATCCGGCACGGCGACCGGCACGACGTCGGGTCTGGTTCCGTCGCCCGGCTCGGCTGGGAACGCCTTGGGACGGGTGACTATCAGTACCGGTCCCGAGGTCGCAGCGGTGATCACCCTCGTTGTTCCACCCAGGATCTCGTTGGTGACGGTCACCTGGTCGCCACCCGGATCGACGTCGATGGCGTTGGAGAGCACCGGACAGCCGAGCCTGGCGCTGAGGCGGCCTGCTACGTCGCGGTCGGTGTTGCCCATGCTGAACAGCACGATGTCCTCGGGGGCCACCAACTCACCGAGGGCGGCGGCCGCGGCCGGGGCGGCTAGGTGCTCGCCGGTGGAGATCTGGTGGATCTCGGTCACACCGTGTGTGCCAAGCGTCTCGTATGCCGTGTCCGAACCGGGTCCGACGTAGAACGCCTTGACCTCACCCCAGCTTCGGGCCTTGGTCGCCAACTCGAGCGCCGATGCGCTTGCCGCGCCGGCTTGCTCCTCGCAGAAGACCCAGGTTGTCATCACACCACCTTCAATTCTTCGAGCTTCTCGACGATCCTCAGATAGGCATCGCCCTCGTCCTCGATGATCTCGCCGGCCTCGCGGGCTGGGATGGGCTCTACAGACTGGATGGTCTGCTGTACCGCGGGATCGATGCCGAGATCCGCACAGGTCTTGGTATCGACCGGCTTCTTTTTGGCCTGCATGATCCCTTTGAAGTTGGGGTAGCGGGGCTCGACCACACCCGCCGTCACCGTCAGCAGAACCGGCAGCGGCGCCTCTACGACGTCGTAGCCGGCCTCCGTTTGCCGCTCGATTCTGACGTTGGCCCCCTGGCGCTCTACCTTGCGGGCGAAGCTCAGCGAAGGAATCCCCAGCAACTCGGCGAGCTGCTGCGGCATCACCCCGGAGTAGCCGTCGGTCGACTCGCAGCCCGCGATCACGAGGTCGAACGGATCGTCGTCGTTGTTGAGGGCGGCGGCAAGAACCTTGGCTGTGGTCAGCGCGTCGGCTCCCCGAAGCGTGTCATCATCTATCACGATGGCCCGGTCGGCACCCATCGCAAGCGCCTGGCGAATACCGGCCAGGGTACCCGAGGGGGTCATCGATAACAGTGTCAGTGACGCTCCCTCGCCGATTTGCTCAACAAGCTGGAGACCGACCTCGACCCCGTAGCGGTCGGTGTCGTCGAGGACCTGGTCATCCGGGCGAACGACGAAGTTGGTTTCCGGGTCCAGCGAATACGGTGTTGCCGGATCCGGTATCTGCTTGACGCAGACGGCGATCTTCATGGCTGGTTTCTCCTCACAGGGCTTGCGGCGATCTTAATTTGAGTTCTTGCTCAAAGATTCCCACGCACCATCGGTTGGTCATCGAGGGGGCTCGACCAGGTGGGGGAGCAGGTGGTCGATCAACCGGGTGAACCTCGTCTTGGCCAGTGCGGCTGCCTTCTGTACCTCTTCGTGGGTGACCGGCTCGTCGGATGCCCCCGCCGCCAGGTTCGTGACGAGCGAGATGGCGCCGACACGCCGTCTCATGTGAGCGAGGGCGATTGCCTCGGGTACGGTGGACATACCTACGAGGTCGCCGCCGATCCTTCGCACCATCTCGATCTCGGCAGGCGACTCGTAGCTGGGCCCGGTGAACCAGGTGTAGACACCCTCCTTGTACGGGAGATCGAGCTCCTCGAAGGTGTCTTTCATGATCCGCCGTAGCCGGCTGCTGTATGCGTCGCTGACGTCAGGAAAACGCGGGCCGAGCTGCGGATCGTTCGCACCGATCAGCGGGTTCTGCCCCGTGTTGTTGATATGGTCGCTGATGACCACGAGGTCACCGACCGACAGGCCACGGCTGACCCCACCGCTGGCATTGGTCAGCAGCACCGTGTGGCAGCCCGCCAGGGCGGCGCTTCTGACACCGAACACCACGTCGAACATGCTCCAGCCCTCGTAGAAGTGAACACGTCCCGAGAAGATCAGCGCAGCCTTGTCCTCGACCGCAATCGAGTAGAGCGTGCCGGCGTGACCCTCGACTCTGGGAGCAGGAAAGTGTGGAATCTCGGAGTACGAGATGGCGACCGCCCCGGGTCGGGTGGCTGCGTAATCACCAAGCCCGGATCCGAGCACGAGCGCCGCATCGTGACGGGGTCGACCCGACAGCTCCGCGATCGCGGCAGCGGCCTCGTCGATCATTTCGTAGCCCACATCAGCTCTCTCTCGTGGCCTCACACGGGGCGGAGATTACCGACCGTCGCGGTTGGCAGATCGGGTTCGGTCATCCTACGTGACCGATTATCAGTTCCGGCTGCGTTGCATCATCGCCGATCGTGAAGGCGCGTTCCAAGAACTGCAGAGCGCTTTCGAGTCGCGCCTGGTCGCGGTACTGGACGGCGGCGAGCACGTCGCCTTTGTCGACTCGATCGCCGATCTTGGCGCCAAGTGTGATCCCGACGCCGTGATCGACGTCGTCCTCCTTGCGTTGTCGTCCGGCACCGAGCCGGACGCCGGCAAGACCCACCTCCCTGGCATCGCAGACGGTGATGAAACCGCCTCTCGCCGCGATCAGCTCGTGACGGTTGGGCGCAGCGGGGAGCAACGACGCGTCCTCTGTGACGGCCGGATCGCCGCCCTGAGCAGCGATTACCTCCTGGAACTTCTCCATAGCCGCCCCCGACTCGATAGCCGCCACGAGACGATCACGGGCTGCCTCACGGGTAACGGAGACTCCACCGAGCACGAGCATGTCGGCGCCAAGGCTCAGGGTGACGGCCACGACGTCCTCGGGCCCCGCACCTGCGAGGACATCGAGCGACTCCCTGATCTCGTTGGCATTGCCCACCTCTTGGCCCAGCGGTTGGTCCATTGCGGTGAGGGTTGCCAGCACCTTTGTGCCGTGTAGCTGCCCGATCGATACCATCGTCTTGGCGAGGGCGAGAGCCGACTCCTCATCCTTCATGAACGCACCGACGCCCGTCTTGACGTCGAGGACGAGTCCGTCGATCCCCTCGGCGAGCTTTTTCGACATGATCGACGACGCGATCAGCGGTAGCGAGGGCACGGTACCGGTGGTGTCTCGAAGCGAGTAGATGCGCCGATCGGCGGGTGCCATCGACTCCGATTGGCCGCCCAGCACCAGACCGTGGCGCTCCACGATGCCGACGAACTCGTCCCTGTCGAGCCGGGTACGGAACCCGGGGATCGACTCGAGTTTGTCGAGCGTGCCGCCGGTGTGGCCCAACCCTCGTCCCGACATCATCGGCACTGCGACCCCGCAAGCCGCCACCATGGGCGCCAGGGGGATGCTGACCTTGTCGCCAACGCCACCGGTCGAGTGTTTGTCGATCTTGACGGCAGGGATGTGGCTGAGGTCGAGAACCTCGCCCGACCGCAGCATCGACTCGGTCCACGACGTCAGTTCGTCCGGGGAGAAGCCGCGGATGAACACAGCCATCAGCAGCGCGGACATCTGATAATCGGGTATGCGATCGGCAGTGTATTCGGCGATGACCCACTGCAGTTCGTCGGGGGCGAGAGCGCCGCCGTCTCGCTTGCGCTCGATGATGTCGATGATCGAGTGGTGTTTCATCAGGTGATTATCGCCGAGAGAGCGCGAAATCGCCTATTGCGGCCGTGAATACCGATCCTCACCGTTTCACCCGCCCGTTGACGACAGTGACCCCCTCGGCGCGTAGCCGTTCTGCCTGTTCGTGCTCAGCGCCGGGTGCAAGTCGTCCGGCGGCGTTGACGATCCGCCACCAGGGCAGCCCGGGGACGGAGCTCAGCAGATTGCCAACGGCTCGGGCCGCTCCCGGGTACCCGGCTTCGAGCGCGACTTCGCCGTAGGCCATCACGTCTCCGGGCTCGAGGCTCTCGAGAACGGTGATTACCGACTCCGTGAAATCGTCACCATATGCTGGCACTCGTCTCCGATTAGTTCGCTATCACGAGTTTACCGATGGCGTGGCCCTCGCTGAGGTAGCGAAGACCGTCCGGGACGTGCTCGAGGTCGTAGGTACGCTCGATCACCGGTGAGATAGCCCCGGAGGAGAGCCACTCTCCAAGAGTATCGAGGTCGTCACGGTTGACCTGTGCGATGAACCAGGCGAGGCTCTGGCTGCCAAAGCTCGAGGCGAGCTTGCGAAACAATAAGCGCCGAAGCGGGCCGGCGATGCGGTGCTTCGGGCCGGTCACGGCGACGGTGGTCCCGTCGTCTGTCAGCACCTGCCGCGTCTCGGACCACGGTCTGTTGCCGGCGTTGTCGAACAACAGGTTGTAGCCGCGGAGTTGTTTGGTGTAGTCCTCGGTGTGGTAGTCGACTACGACATCGGCTCCGATTGAACGCACCATGTCCACCTTTGAAGTGCTGCATACTGCCGCCACCTCGGCACCGAGTGTCTTGGCGATCTGGACGGCGAAGGTGCCGACACCGCCGGATGCGCCGTTGATCACCACACGCTGGCCTGCCCGCAGCCCTCCGGCGTCACGCAACCCCTGGAGTGCCGTGATACCGGCGAGCGGGACTGCGGCCGCTGCCTGGAACGAGACCGGGCCCGGCTTGTGTGTGATTGATCCGGGCCCGGCCAGGGCATACTCGGCGAACGCGCCGTTGCCGACATCGCCAAACACGGCATCACCGGCTGCGAAGTCATCTACGTCGGCGCCCACCCGTTCGACGATGCCGGCGACGTCTGCGCCCGGAATCGGGTTCTTCGGCCTGCCGAGCCCTGCGCTGAGACGGGCGAGCAACGGATAGCCCGTGGTCATGTGGACGTCGTACATATTGAGCGAGGACGCCAGCACACGCACGAGTACCCGATTCGGCGGGACCTCCGGGAGGTCGACATCACCAAACGAGAGCACGTCGGCGTTTCCGTACCGTTTTTGGGTGATCGCTTTCATCCGCGCCGGCAGATTGCCCGTGGCGGCTTTGTCGGGTGCAGGGTGTGAGCCGTGCTCAGACATGGGTCCTCCTCCAGAAGTGAGCTTACATCGTAAGGTAGACGTACAACGTAAGACTGTCAACCCTCTGTAGTGGTCCCCTCCAGTGATGTCTCCTCGAGGGATGTCTCCTCGAGGGATGTCCTCTCGAGCGTCAGCACCTGGGGGTGGAGCCCGTGCTCGCCATCGGCGTGTCGAAACTCACAACCGAGCCGTCGAAACCCCGGAGTGGGCAGCATGGCGAAGTCGTCGTCGGAATAGAGCGCAAAGAACCGTGGCGGCTCGGTCCACTCTTCCTCGAGAGTGCCCTCGTGGCTCGTCCCGCCCCAGACGACAATCGTGGCCACCCCGCCCCGCCCCAGAGACCTCCGGATCACCGACAGCACCTGCAAGAACATCCTCTTGGGGACGTGTAGCAGCGAATTCATCGCAAATACGCCGTCATACTCACCGGCAAAGAAGTCGGGGTTGGTGAAGTCAGCTACACGGGCATCGACCTCTCGACCTATTGCCAGCTCCACGTTGGCCGGGGAGATATCGATGGCAGTGACCCCAAAGCCTTGCTCCATCATGTAGACGGCGCCCTGGCCTGCTCCTGCCCCAAGCTCTAGTACCGTCGCACCAGGCTCGAGTCGGGCGAGGAATCGATCGGTGATGTCCACCCGCCAGCCGTCGAAGACGTTGTTGTTGCGGCGGGGCGCATCGAAGTCGTAGGCGGCCCTGAGTCTTTCCGAATGTTCGCTCACAGCGGCGGTCGCTCGAACGTACCGAATAGACGATCACCCATGTCGCCCAGCCCGGGAACGATGTAGAACGTGTCGTTGAGCCCTTCATCGAGCGTGGCGGTGACAACTCTCACGTCGGGATGATCCCGGTACATCCGCTCGACGCCTTCCGGAGCTACGACCACACACAGCGCCGTGATGTGGCTCGCGCCCTTCTCCTTGGCTTTGTCAACGGCCCAGGACAGCGACCCGCCCGTGGCGAGCATCGGCTCGAGCACGAGCACCGATGCTCCGTCGACGCTGGGCAAGTTCACGTAGTACTCAACGGGTTCGGCTGTCTCTTCATCACGTTGCAGGCCTGCGAACCCCACCTTGACGTTTGGCATCAAGTCAACAACGGCATCGAGCATCCCCAACCCGGCACGCAACACAGCCACCGCCACGACATCGGACAGCGAATGTCCGGTTGTCTCGCCCATGGGAGTTGTCACGGGCCCCTCGATGGTCGGGACTTCCTTGGTCGCTTCCAGCACGAGCACGTTGGTGAGACGGCGGGCGGCAGCCCGGAAGGCGTCGTTGCCGGTGGCGGCGTCCCTGAGCGTTGTGAGGTAATGACGAGCGAGGGGATGATCGACAACGGTCAGGTTCATGACAGACTTCCTCCAGCGTTGAGCAGGGGAGAGGGTAGTGGTCCGCACGTCGGGCCGGGATTCGGCGAACGTCTGTACACTCCGTCCTGCATGTTTGACACGATAAGCGAACGATTTGGGGATGTCTTCACCCGGCTGAGGGGGAAGGGTCGGCTCTCCGAGGCCGACGTCGACGCCGCGCTCCGCGAGGTACGTCTGGCGCTTCTCGAAGCCGACGTGAACATTGGTGTCGTCAAGGCATTCCTGGCGAGGGTGAAGGGGCGGGCGCTGGGCGAGGATGTCGCCAAGAGCCTGACGCCCGGCCAGCAGGTCATCAAGATCGTGCACGAAGAGCTGATCAACACCCTCGGTGACGAGGCACCGTTGAAGCGCCCGTCGGCGCCACCTCTGGTCATCCTGATGGCGGGGTTGCAAGGATCGGGCAAGACGACCTCTGCGGCGAAGCTGGCAAAGCTCCTCAAGGGTAAGGGCAAACGACCGCTGCTGGTGGCCGCAGATCTCCAGCGTCCTGCGGCCATCGACCAGCTCGAGACCCTCGGTAAGAGAGTCGGGGTACCGGTGTACGCCGATCGCAAGACCAAAGCGCCCAAGCTCGCCAAGGCGGCGCTCAAACACGCCCGCCAGGAAGGTCACAACGTCGTCATCATCGACACCGCCGGCCGTCTTCAGGTGGATGATGAGCTGATGAGAGAACTCGCCGCAGTTCGCAAAGTCGCCGAACCCGACGAGACCCTGCTCGTGGTGGACGCGATGACCGGTCAGGAAGCGGTCAACGTGGCGAAGGGCTTTCTCGACTACACAGAGCTGACCGGTCTGGTGATGACGAAGCTCGACGGTGACGCTCGGGGTGGTGCGGCTATATCGGCTAGGGAGGTCACCGGATGCCCGATCAAGTTTGTCGGTCTCGGTGAGGGCCTCGACGACCTCGACGTGTTTTACCCGGAGCGCATGGCGTCGAGGATCCTCGGGATGGGCGACGTGCTCACCCTGATCGAGAAGGCCGAGACGGCATACAACGAAGACCAGGCTGCGGCGGCTGCGGAGAAGCTCCGTACCGCCTCGTTCGATCTGGAGGACTTCCTGGAGCAGTTCCAGCAGCTCAGAAAGATGGGACCGCTGCAAAACCTGATTAGTATGCTGCCCGGCGCCGGACAGGCGCTTCGTGACGTTGAGGTCAATGAGAAGGATCTCAGCCGTGTCGAGGCCATCATCAGGTCGATGACCCCGAAGGAGCGTCACAGTCCGAAGACCATCAACGGAAGTCGGAAGCGGCGTATCGCGGCCGGATCGGGAACCCGGCCGCAGGACGTCAACGCCGTCCTCAAGCAGTTCTCGGAAGCACAGAAGATGATGAAGATGATCGCCGGTGGCAAGAGCCCGATACCGGGGCTGAGCCTGCCGGGATTAGGTCGTACCAAGAAGAGGTGAAGTAGATGCCGGTCAAGATCCGCCTGACGCGGATGGGCAAGAAGAAGCAACCGTCCTATCGTGTCGTTGTGGTGGACTCGCGCAGACCGCGCGATGGGGCATACATCGAGCAAATCGGGTTCTACGATCCCCGTGCGGAGCCGTCACTCGTCGAGATCGACAACGAGCGAGCTCTTGATTGGTTGCAGAAGGGCGCCCAGCCAACTGAACGAGCCAAGAAGCTACTGGAGATATCGGGTGCCTGGACCCGCCATGCCATCAACCGCGGTGACATCCACACCGTTGGCGAGCCAAGACCAGCTCCAACTCCACCGCCAAAACAGGAACCGGTAGCTAAACCGGAAGCTGTTGTCGAGGCGGACGTTGAAGCGGACGTTGACGCGGACGTTGACGCGGACGTTGATGCGGACGTTACGACCCCTGATCCGGCTACGGTGACGTCGCAAGAGGTCGTAGCGTCCGGTGCGGAGGAAGCGGCCGGGGATAAAGTCGCCGGGGATGAAGCGGCCGGGGATGAAGAGGGTGGCGAAGAGCCGCTGCCCGACACCGAGGACGAATAGTGGAACAAGGCCAAATCGTAGACAACGTCGTCCGGTACGTGACCGAGCAGATCGTTGACGATGCCTCCAGCGTCGAGGTCGAGGTAGTCAACGACGGCGAGGATTCCGTGGTTGCCGAGGTGCGCACCGCAAAAAAGGACATGGGCCGCGTCATCGGCCGCCGTGGGCGTGTCGCCAGGGCGATCCGTGCGGTGGCCAGGGCAGCAGGTGAGGAAGAGGGCCTCGACGTCCAGGTTGAGTTCCTCGACTGACGTCTCCCCACAGGGACAACCGGTGAAGATCGGTTGGGTGCGCCGCGCGCACGGTATCAAGGGTGCCGTGATCGTCCGTGTGCTCGACGAGGAGCAGGGCCAGTTCAGAGCTGACCGGGTTCTCACTACCGATAACGCCGGCTACCCGGAGCTCACCGTCGTTGCCGCAAACCCTCACCGGGACGGGATGCTGGTGTCGTTTTCCGAGATATCGGACCGCAACGAAGCCGAGACCGTCCGTGGCACATCGCTGCTCATCGACCCCGGCGAGAGACGAGCTCTCGACGACGATGAGTACCGGGCCGAGCAACTCATCGGGTTGGAAGTGGTCGATGTCGGCGGTGAGCGGCTGGGCTCGATCGCCGACCTCGTCTCGGGGCTCGCCCAGGATCGTCTGGTGGTCGCCACCCCGAGCGGGGAGCGACGGGAGGTCCCGTTTGTCGCAGCCATCGTGACTTCGGTTGATGTCGAGAGGCAGCGAGTGGTCATCGACCCACCCGAAGGTCTGTTCTGAGCGTGCGGCAGCACGCGTCGCGGTCATTTGGCGGTCACTGTGGCCGGTCACTGTGGCCGGTCAATGTGGCGGTCACTGTGGCCGGTCAAATGTGGCGGCTTGCTCACACCTCAGGCGATACGGAGTCGACGGGTCTGGTGGCGTCGATCGGGACCTCGACTGCCTGCTCTTGGTGGTCATCGGGAGTGACTACCAGACGCACCTCCGCGTCCGGAACATCGCCAAACACCATCGTGAACTCTCGCCAAGTGTGCTCGCCACGGAGGTCGTCCGACGTCTGGCTTGCAGCGACCTCGCCATCCACCATCATCTCGGCCGTTACGTCACCTATCGAGTGGCTGACGTATCCGCTCAGCCGCAGTGGTGGCGTGACGGGTCCGGCGGTCGGTGTGACAACCACGACAGAGTTGCCAAACATCGCGCCAACGACAGGATCGGCCCCCGGGTCCTCTCGAACATCGACCACGATCCGCTTGGGCGAATCCACCTCGTAGGCACGAACGGCATACGGTCTGCCGGCGGCGAGATGGAGGTCGATCGCGAGATTGCCGGCTGTGGTTACCGCGTAGGCACGCGTGATGATCGCGCCGTCGAATCGGGAGTCGGCCACGGCGGAGCGGGCGATCGACTCGGGCATGTTGATGCGGATTACCCCCGCCCCGGCGTTGTACTCGACCCCGGCAGGGTCTAGGGAGCCGGCGGGTGCACCGTCTGCGGTGAGCAGGTCGATCACAACTCGCTCACAGCCGGGATGGCTCTCCCAGCGAAAACCGGAGACCTGGCTTGCATCCCCGTCGGCGCTGCCGAAGGCCGAGATCACCCCGCCTCCGGCAAACGGACGATCACCGGCGAGACACGGTGAATCGTCTGGTGCGGCCGTCGATGTAGCGGTGGTCGTCGCGACGGCAGGGTCCTCGGGTTGCGTGGTCGTGGTCGGTGTGGTGGTCGACGGGTTCGATTCGAGGAGGCCACATCCGGCCACGATGAGCATGGCGAATACAAGTGCGGATACAAAGGTGGCATGGCGGAACATCGAGGCGAGGATACCGAAGTCGTGTCCTCTCGGCCGTGCCTCCATCAATCAGGAGTCGTCGGCTACGCGTTTTGGTTATCTGTTGCCGGTACCTGCCGACGGTGACTGGAATCGCGGAACCTCAGAGAGGTGGAGGTCAGAATATGAAAGTGCGTTTCAACTGGAGATCGATCGCAGTCAGACTGTGGATCGTGCCCGTTGTCGCTATCGTCGCTATCGGCGTATCAACGCTGTTTGCAATGAACGCGCAGGACAGTCTTGTCCACACCAACCTCGAGTCGAAGACACGCGAGCACGTTGAGACGGCCGTCAGTGTGATCGAAGCCGCCTACGCCGCCGAGCAGGCGGGTGAGCGGACGACCGAGGAGGCGCAAGGTCTGGCTCTCAGCGCGATCGAGGCGATGCGCTATGACGGCGAGCAATACTTCTGGATCAACGCCTACGACACCACAATCATCATGCACCCGATCAAGCCGGAACTGAACGGCACCCTCGGCTCTGAGATAGTTGACGCCAACGGGGTGCAGCTCTTCTCCGAGTTTGTCAAGGTCGTCGAGGCCGACGGCGCCGGGTTCGTCGGCTACCTCTGGCCAAAGGCGGGCCAAGACGAGCCAGAACCAAAGATCTCCTATGTTGCAGGCTTCGAGCCCTGGGGTTGGATCGTGGGTAGCGGCATCTACGAGAGCGATGTCAATGGGCTGGTCGCCGAAGAGATGAACGCATCCAAGAACGCCATGCTTGTGTTGGGTCTTGGCGCCCTCCTGATCATTGCTCCACTCACATGGAGGATCAGCCGGCGAATCACCCGCTCGCTCAAGGACATGGCGGCGTCGGCCGAACGATTGGCGACCACCGACCTGGTCGAGCTGCGTGACGTGGCCGATGCCATTGCCGGCGGAGACCTCACCCGCACCGTCGCTGTCAATGCCGAACGTCTCGAGGTCAAGTCCAAGGACGAGATCGGTGTGACCACGCGGTCGTTCAACGACATGCTCGACAGGGTTGCAGAGAGCGGCGAGGCATTCGACCGGATGGCCCAAGCGCTCCGATCGCTCGTCAGGGACGCAACCCAGATCGCCGGCGAGGTCAATGCCGGATCCGACGGCCTAGCCAGCGCTTCTGATGAGAGCGCCAGGGCCGCAGCGGAGGTCGCAACCTCGATAACCGACGTAGCGGCAGCAGCCTCATCCAACGCCGACACCAGCCGGGAGCTTGCCGATGCCGTTGCGACCATTGCACGGGAGCTGGACGAAGCTATTCCTGCGATCGCGGCCGTATCCGAGGCATCGGGGCAGGCCGAAGCCCGAACCGCACAAGGTGAAGCGCGGGTGGCCAAGGCAATCGAGAGCATGGACGCGATCACCGCATCCATCACCAGAATCTCCGATCGTGTCACCGCAATGGGCGAGCACTCCCAGAAGGTCGAGCAGATCGTCGATGTGATCCGTTCGATTGCCGAACAGACCAACCTGCTGGCCCTGAATGCCGCCATCGAGGCGGCGCGGGCCGGCGAGCACGGCAGGGGCTTCTCGGTTGTGGCCAGCGAGGTCAAGTCACTCGCCGAAGAGTCGGCAGCCTCGACTGATCAGATCGCTGAGATCGTCACCCAGATCCAGACGCTGCTCCAGGGTCTTGTCGAAGAGATGGGTTCCGGCCAAGACGGCGTTACCGCAGGTGCCGAGGTAGTGGCGTCCGCGGGTGAGGCTTTCGCCTCGATCGCCGAGTCGGTCCGCGAGATCTCCAACCGCTCAGCAGCCGTTGACACCTCTGCGCAGGGGATCAAGGTCGCAGCCGACACCATCGGTGCCCGCACAGGCTCGCTGGTCGGGCTTGCCGATGAGACATCGACCTCATCTGAGACGGTCGCCGCGGCGGCCGAGGAGTCTGCAGCAACTTCTCAAGAGATCGGTGCCACCGCCGAGGTCCTCTCCAATGCAGCCACCCGGCTCAAGGACAGCCTTACCCGGTTTGTCGTCGAATAGGAAGATCGGCTCTTCGGGGGTCAGAGCAAGTGTTCGCCGGCGCATTTGGCCGTCGTCTGTCCGTCTTGCTGGTGATAGCGTTGCGCGATGCGATTCCCGATGCCAGATCGCGACCTCGCCGTCTCCTACCTGACGGGTGGGCGCGACGCCACCAAGCTGTTTGCCGAGGCGCGGCGTCTGCGAGACGACGGCAAGGGGCGAACCGTCACGTTCTCGCGCAAGGTCTTCGTGCCCGTGACGACACTCTGTCGCGACACATGTACGTACTGCACGTTCGTCAAGCCGCCCGGCGCAGGTGGTGAGTACCTGACTCCCGACGATGCGCTCGCCATCGTCCGGGCCGGTCAAGACCACGGCTGCACCGAGGCGTTGCTGACCCTGGGTGACAATCCGGAGGAGAAGTGGCCGCAGGCTCGGCAGTTCCTCCAAGAGCAGGGAGCCACGTCAACCCTCGACTATGTGAGGATGTTGAGCGAGATCATCAGAGCCGAGACGTCTCTTTTCCCGCACGCCAATCCCGGCCTGATGGACGAGCAGGCACTGGTTTCGCTGCGCCCCACCAATCCTTCGATGGGTTTGATGCTCGAGAACATCTCCCGACGTCTTCTCGAACCGGGAATGCCGCACCACAACTGTCCCGACAAGGATCCCGACCTCAGGATGGCGACCATCACCTCGGCGGGGCGGCTGCGGATACCGTTCACTACCGGCATCCTCGTCGGTATCGGAGAGACCGCCGATGAGCTCGTCGATTCTCTGTTCGCCATCGCCGGAGCGCATGCCGATCACGGTGGGATCCAGGAAGTCATCGTCCAGAATTTCCGGGCGAAGGCCGATACCAGAATGCGCCGCAGCGCCGAGCCCACCGTGCAGTACTTTGCCAGGGTGGTTGCCGTAGCCAGGTGGATTCTCGGAGCCGAGATGAACCTCCAGGTACCGCCAAACCTCACCGGCGACTTCGGCGTTTACCTGGATGCCGGTATCAACGACTGGGGTGGCGTATCACCGCTCACCATCGATTGGGTGAACCCGGAGGCGCCGTGGCCACATCTCGAAAAGCTCGCAGCAGTCACCGAGGAGCGCGGATTCACCCTGAGACCCCGGCTGCCTGTGTATCCGGAATTCATCGATGATCACTGGCTGGACGGGCGTCTGCTGCCCGATGTGCACGCCGTGGTCGACGACCAGGGCTACTGTCCAGCCTTCGAGTTGTCGGGAGGTTCAGCGTAATGAGAGATTCGGTCACGTTCCTGCGGCTTCGCCCGGCAGACGACATCAACGAACTGTGGGCGTCGACCCGCCGCCGGGAAGGTACGACTGCAATCGAAGCCGAACCGCTTCGGGAGGACCAGAGGGGGGTTGCGCTGGAGGGTGGCCTCGTCCCTGTCTCGGTCGGCCCGGCATCCGCAGAGCCCCTGGCATGGGTGGTCGAACCCGGCATTGCGCGCAGGCTCAGCAAGGACGGGGTGCCTGGGTGGAGGCTCACGGTTGTCGACACCGGCGACCGTGCCGCGGTACTCGATGCCATCGCCAGATCGGGCGCCTCGTTCCTGAGAACCGGGCGCAGTCGGGTCGAACAGGCCGCTGCGCTGGTGTCGCTGCCCAGCATCGAATGCCGTGTCTCGGTCTTTGTCGACAGTGTCGACGACGCGGTGAGAATGGTCCGTGCCGGAGCGGGAGACCTCCTGCTCCGGGGATGGGTGACCGAGGCGATCGGCGAACTCCGCGACGCACTCGGCGAGTACGAGCTGATCGAACGCGGTGCCCTTCCCGTGGCAACCACCGTCGATCAAGCCCGTGCCGGGTTGCCACCCGAGCTGTTCACCGTGTATCTGAGTCAGATCGACGCCTCAGGCGCAGTGCGTCCCCGGTACGGGTGGGCCCCGGGTGTGGACACTCCCGCTCCCATTCCCGGACGCCGGCTCTCCGCCCAGTGGGCTGATCCCGCGTGGGTGGGCTCGGAGTACGCATTCGACCTGGGCACGCTGGCACCAGATCTCGCGGCGATACTCGATCGCTCGCTGGCGGGCACGACGCCGACCCGGGACGAGATCGAGCGGCTGTTCAGGGCTCGCGGAGATGAGGTCGATGCGATCGCGGTTGTTGCCGACGAGCTACGGCGTCGTACCGTCGGGCCGGTGGTCACCTACGTGGTCAACCGGAACATCAACTACACAAATCAATGCACATTCAAGTGCGGTTTCTGTGCGTTCTCTAAAGGCCCGCGGTCGCTCAATCTGAGGGGCGAGCCTTACCTGATGTCAATCCCGCAGGTGGTGGAGCGCTCGGTTGAGGCGTGGAACCGGGGTGCAACCGAGGTGTGTTTGCAGGGTGGCATACACCCCGAGTTCACCGGTGATTTCTACGTGGCCGTTGTCGAGGCGATCAAGGAGTACCTGCCCGACATGCACATCCACGGGTTCACGCCTCTCGAGGTGTGGCAGGGTGCCGAGACGCTTGGTGTGCCTGTCCGGGATTTCCTGATCCGCCTCAGGGACGCCGGTCTGGGAACGCTTCCAGGCACCGCAGCGGAGATTCTCGACGATGACGTCCGGATCCACTTGTGCCCCGACAAGATCCGAACCGCCCAGTGGGCCGAGGTGATGCTCACGGCCCACGAGCTCGGCTTACCGTCGACTGCGACGATCATGTTTGGCCACATCGACTCGCGTGCTTCCTGGGCCAACCACTTCGAGGTGTTGCGCGACATTCAACGTCGCACCGGGGGGATCACCGAGATCGTCCCGCTGCCGTTTGTGCACATGGGTGCCCCGATCTTCCTGAAGGGTGTGGCGCGACCCGGTCCCACCTGGGACGAGGTTGTGCTGGTCCACAGTGTCGCCAGGATCGCCTTCGCCGGGCTGGTGGACAACGTCCAGGCTTCGTGGGTGAAGCTTGGGTTGGATGCCGGGGCTCGCCTGCTTCAGGCCGGGTGTAACGACCTCGGTGGCACGCTTATGGATGAGACGATCTCCCGCTCGGCAGGTGCCGCCCATGGAACGTCGGTGGAGGCCGAGGATATGGAGGCGACGATCAGGTCGATCGGCCGCACCCCGGCGCGGCGCAACACCGTCTACGACATTCTCGAGATGTCTCCAGCCGAGTGACGGGTTACTGCCGGCCTTTGGCGTCACAGATCGGAATATGTTCCGGTTTCCAGCGCCAAAGAGAGGCCTAACGGGCCTTCTCCTGGAGAGTGACCGCGGTGCCCGACATGGTGATAAGCATCCGCGTGCCGACTGGTGTGTATTGCATCGACACCCCGATGACTGCGTGTGCACCCCGCTCTACCGCCTCGTCCACGAGACCTTCGATGCCTACCTGTCTGCCTTTGGCGAGGGTCGCCCCGACTTGACGCAAGTCACCGCCCGGTGCTTCTACCGCAACCTCTGCAGTGACCACCCCGAGGTATGTGTGTACATCCCAGTTGGCCAGCTCCTGTGTCGTCGTGACGACGGGACGCCAGGTGGCACGTCCATCCGAATCAGTCACCCAACCTTGCGCGGATCGCTGCCAGTCGGCGCCCCACCTCCGACCGAGCCCGTAGTCGGCTTCGCGTACCGCCGGCATCGGACCGGGGATACGGTCGGCGTCGGGGCGGAGGTCGACGACGACGTGTGGCGACCTTTCGGTTGGGGTCTCGATACCGGTGGCGGAGGGTCGCCGGGCCGCACCCCACTCGCTCGTCTCGACGTCGGTACGGGCGGCCCTGGTGCTGGTTGCGATCTGTTTACCGGCTTCAATCCGCTTTTGGGCGACGGTCATTGCCTGATCGAGCCGTGAGCGGGCCGGAAACCGGTCATCGTTAGGACGGCCGCCGCCCGATGACGCGTCACCGGCAGCAGCCGGAGCAGCCCGCGATGAGCCGTCTTCCGGAGTTCCTGCACGTCTGATAGGTTCCGCCAAGCTCCACTTACCCCCGTACCCCGAAATCAGAATACCCTGTCATCGTGCGATTCAACGTAATCACAATCTTCCCCGACTTCTTCAACTCCCCAATCCAGGTCAGTTTGGTCGCCAAGGCTCGACAGGACGGGTTAGTAGATGTGCGGGTCGTGGACCTGCGAGAGTACGGCCGGGGGGTTCACCGCCGGCTCGACGATGCTCCTTTCGGGGGAGGACCGGGGATGGTGATGATGGTCGAACCGCTCGATCGAGCCCTCGAGCCGCTCGCCGGTTCACACAAAGTGTTGCTGGCAGCCGCCGGGTACCCCCTGACACAAGAGCGACTCGACACCTGGGCCGACCTCGAGGAGCTCACGCTCGTGTGTGGCCGGTATGAGGGTGTCGACGGCCGTGTCGCCGAGCATCTAGTCGACGAGGAGGTCTCGCTGGGCGATTACGTACTGCTTGGTGGCGAGGTCGGCGCCTTGGCCATCATCGAGGGAGTGACTCGCCTGCTGCCGGGTGTGGTCGGGAATCCCGAGTCGATATCCGCCGAGAGCTTTCGTCACGGACTGCTGGAAGAACCGCAATACACCCGGCCCGCCGAGTACCGGGGATGGGCGGTGCCGGAGGTTCTACTCTCCGGGAATCATGGCGAGATCGAGCGATGGCGTCACGACCAGCGTTCCAGCAGAACCCTGGAACGACGCCCCGACCTGATCGACCAGGAGAGTCCGGATGAGGGTTAGCGGTACCGGGGAAGTGTGGCTACACTTCCGTCTTCGAGTTTTCCTTTCACCTCATTCGGAGGAATCCCGTGAATACGGTCGATCAAATCGAGTCCGCCTATTTGCGCGACGACGTACCGGACTTTGCGCCCGGCGACACCGTGCGTGTCAACGTGCGAGTCGTCGAGGGCGGCCGTGAGCGTGTCCAGATCTTCGAAGGTGTCGTCATCGGCCGCAACGGCAGGGGCGCCCGTGCATCGTTCACCGTTCGCAAGCTCAGCTTTGGTGTCGGCGTCGAGCGTATCTTTCCCCTCCACGCCCCGATCATCCACTCGATCGAGGTGGTGCGGCGTGGTGACGTGCGTAGGGCCAAGCTCTACTACTTGCGCAACCGTGTGGGCAAGTCGGCGCGTATCAAGGAGAAGCGGGACTAGGCGTTCCGTTTGTCTACGATGACTGACTACCCAGGGGACCGAGTAGCGAGCCCCAACGTTGAGGTGCCCGAGGCTGAGGCCGCACCGGTGATCGATGCCGGCGATGTCGGTCAGGGGCAGGCGGAGAAGTCCGAGACCCTTGCTTTCCTCAAGGAGCTGCCTTTTCTCGTCGTCGGCGCGCTCATCGTCGCCGTCATCGTCAAATCTTTCCTGATCCAGGTGTTCTGGATCCCATCCGGATCGATGGAAGAGACCCTCCAGGTGGGTGACCGGGTCATCGTCAACAAGCTCGCGTACCGTCTCGGGGATCCGTCCCGCGGCGATGTCGTCGTATTCGAGCCGGAGACGTTCGAGCACGAGTCGATCGTCACCAAGGTTTCACGAAACCTGCTCGAGTCGGTTGGCCTTCGTACCCCCGAGTCGGATCTGATCAAGCGTGTGATCGGGTTGCCCGGCGAAACCGTCGAGATTCACGACAACACGGTTTTTGTAGACGGGAATGCGCTCGACGAGCCGTATCTGGCGGAGGATCTCGTGATGCGTGACGAGGGTCCGTGGGAGGTCCCACAGGACCACTACTTCGTCATGGGCGACAACCGGAACTCGAGCAATGACAGCAGAGTGTTCGGTGCGGTTACCGGGGAGCGTATCGTCGGCCGTGCTTTCTCGGTGGTGTGGCCACCGAGCCGTTGGGGCGGGCTCTGACCCCGCTCGACCAACTCCAACTCGAACACGCCGTTGCTGAGCTGGCAGCCAGAGATGCGCACCTGGGAGACATGGCCGGCCGCAACGGTGTTCCGCCACTCTGGCCACGGGAGCCCGGTTTTGGGACCCTGGTGAAGATCATCTTGGAGCAGCAGGTGTCGCTGGAGAGTGCTGCGGCTGCCTTTGGCAACCTGGAGGCGGCGATCCGCGAGATCCGGCCCGAGCGGTTTCTCCGGCTCGACGATGTGGCGCTGAGAGACATCGGGTTCAGCCGCCAGAAGGCCGGCTACTGCCGCGACCTTGCCCGTGGTGTCATCGACGGGTCGATAGACCTCGGTGGCTTGGAGTCCCGTAGCGATCCGGAGGCACACCGCCGGCTGACCGCCGTTCGCGGGATTGGACCATGGACGGCTGACGTCTACCTGTTGTTCGTGCTGCGGCGCCCCGACGTTTGGCCGCACGGGGACAGGGCTCTGGTGGTGTCGATGGCTGAGAGCATGGCGATGGCAGAGGTTCCGGGATACGACGAGGCCGCGTCGATCGCCATGTCGTGGTCACCGTGGCGGGCGGTCGCCGCCAGGATGTTGTGGCATGCGTACCTGATCAAGCGGGGGCGGAGCATGTGAAGAGTGGGGCCAAACAGGGTTTGTGTCACCCGGTCAGGCCATACTCAACTTGGGTGGCATCGGAAAAAAGAGATGCGCCTACCGGCCGGGAACGGCTTAGTATGCGGGTCCGCCTCGAGAAGTGGCAGGAGAAGTATGGGCGAAGAAGACCTCGAGCGCTACGAGACAGATGTCGAGCTGAACATCTACAAGGAGTACCGCGATGTGCTTCCGATGTTCCGCTACGTCATCGAAACCGAGCGCCGCTTCTACCTGGCGAACGAGGTGGAGTTGCATACCCGCAGTTCTGATGGCTCGGTCTATTTCGAGTTGGAGTTGAACGACGCATGGGTGTGGGACATGTTCCGACCGGCCCGGTTTGTCAAGAGTGTGAAGGTCATGACGTTCCGAGATGTCAACATCGAGGAACTAGAGCCAATCTCAGCCATGTAACCGACGGGCATCGTAAGAGCCTGGGTGTGCTCGGCGAACGTATCGCAGCTTGTTTCCTCGCCGAGCGTGGTGCCGAGATCCTCGGCCGCAACGTCCGTGTAGGTCGGGGTGAGCTCGATCTGATAGTCGCCATGGCCGGCAGACGGGTCGCCGTCGAGGTGAAGACGGCGATCGGTGAGGTGGACCCGATCCACCAGTTCGACGACGCAAAAGCGCACCAGGTCAGAGCTTTGGCCGCCCATCTGAGAATCCCCAGGGTCGACTACGTGGGTGTTGCCGTCTCCAGCCGGCATGCGCTTGTTAGGTGGCTCCCGGGTATCGGTTGAGTCCGAGCTCGGACAACTGCGGGTCGCCGCTCGTCCTTCCCCCCTCGCCCCGCAGCCATGGCATTGTCCCCTTTCCAGGGGGACGAGGAGCGCAGCGACGGAGGGGGTGGCTGTGGTTTCTCAGCTTTACATAAGGCCCTCATCCCCCTTCGCTTCGCTTGGGTACTTCTCCCGGAGGGAGAAGAATGTCCTGGCTCATCGCCCTCGCTGCGCATCGTCACCGCAGGTGGCGCCACTTCATCCCGGAGGGAGAAGAATGTCCTGGCTCATCACGCCCGGTATACGAGGTTGGTATGGCCCTTGGCTACGAGTGTTCCGCACCCTCGTAGATACCTGATCGTCTCATCTCCTTGAACCAGCACCCGCGGTGCCAATGACGTCGCAGCTCAGGTTCCAGCTCGGGGACCACAACCAGGTGGCCCTCGCCGGGGCCGATGTCGCCGGCACATCCGGGGCACGTGTACGACTTGCTTGCCTGATAGGGCTGGATTGGCTTTACGATCAGCGGGCCCAGCGTTGAGTCCTCCATGTCACCCGCCCAAGACGGCCCAGAGCACCACGACCGTGGTGATCACTAAGAACACGGCGACGATTACATAATCGACGGTGCTCTTGTCATGCTGGCGAAATGGATTGAAGCCCATGACTGCGAGCGTAGCGTCGCCCGTCGCCGTCGAACTGTATTGTCATGGCGATGAGTGACACCCCATTTGTGCTCGTTTCGGACACCGGGCCTGTGCGCAGATTGACGCTCAACCAACCGCAGCGGAAGAACGCGGTGCCGACCTCCGGCTGGTATGAGATCGCGGCTGCGCTCGACGAGTTCGCCGGATCAGACCAGCGTGTTGTCATCATCGACGGGGCGGGGGAGGACTTCTGCTCGGGCGCCGATCTCGCCCTGGACGGGCTCGACGAGCTGCGGAGCCCGGCGGTGGGCCGCATCTACATGAGGGGACCTGCAAGCGCAGCGACCGCTCTCTATCGTCTCGCCAAACCGTCGATTGCATCAGTCGACGGGGTGGCCGTCGGAGCCGGGATGAACCTGGCCCTCGGTTGTGACATCGTCGTTGCCACCGACCGTGCAAGGTTATCCGAGGTTTTTGTGAAACGAGGGCTCACGGTGGATTTCGGCGGTACATGGCTGTTGCCTCGTATTGTTGGGATGGCCCGGGCACGGGAGTTGGCACTGACCGGGAGAATGGTTTTGGCGGGGGAGGCGCTCGAGATGGGCATGATCGCCCGGGTGGTTGCACCCGAGCTCCTAGCCGAGACGGTGAACGAGCTTGCACTCGATCTGGCCGCCGGTGCCCCGCTGGCGCAGACCTTCGTCAAGAGAGGGTTGTCACGCTCGCTCGACATGTCCTTCGAGCAGGCAATCGCCTACGAGAACCAGGCACAAGCGGCCTTGCTCGCATCCGACGATCTGAGAGAAGGAATCGCCGCTTTCCGGGAGAAGAGGGAACCGAAGTACCGGGGCCGGTGACCCGCTCACTCGACAGTGAGCACGTAGGCACCCGGTCCCGTGTAGTAGTCGTCGGCGACGATCACGAGGTAGGTATCACCAGCGTCTGCGGTGTAGACGAGTCGCGGATTGGTACCGAACGGCCCACCACCGGAATCGTCGTCGAAGGCGAGGGTGAACCCGCTCTGGTTGCCGAGCGTGTCGATGTAGATGGCGGGGTCGACGGTCACCGTGTCTACCTCGATCGTGACCGACTGGCCTCTCCCGAGCTCGATCCAGAACCAGTCGACATCACCGGGGAAATCCAGGTTTCCGTAGATCTCGTCGGGCTTCTTGAGCAGCGTTCCGTCGTCGGGGTCGTCCCACGGGATCATCTCCTCGGACCCAACGACCAACTCCGAGATCTCATCCGGTGTGTACGAAGTGACTACTGCGAGATGTGGTCCACCGAGGTTGACCTGGGCAATGGCCGTCTCGCCGCCCTCAAAGCTGTCGTCGGCGAAAGCAACCTCGAAGCCATCGATCGTAGTGAGGTGGATGGCGGTATCGGCCTCACCGTTGGTGCTGAACTCGACCTCAGTGAACAGTGGCGCTTCGAATACGAAGACTGCCTGATCCCAGAAGTGGGCGATGTCGGCCCATTGGGTCTTGTCGGCCCCGGAGTTGGGGGGGAGCCGGTCCCCGAGAACCGACCGTGCGGTGCCGGCCTTCATCGCCTCGATACGATTGGCCACGTCGCTGATCGAACCCGATAGCCCGTATTCGGTGGCGAGCTGGAAGTTGGTGATGCCGATCACGCTGCCGTCGGCGTCGACGAGGGCGCCACCGCTCTGCCCGCCAACGACGGCGGCGTCGGACTGGAGGAATGTCCATTCCTCGCTTTGCCACTCCCTGATTCTCGAGAGGATGCCTTCGGAGATCGTCGGAGCCGGGTTGCGTTCCGGTTCGGCCGGGTAACCGACCATGTAGACGGTGCTTCCGATGGGGAGATTCTCCCCGTCGCCGAGAATGGCCGGCTCGGGTTGGTCGACGATGCTGCCGACGTCGACGAGAGCCAGGTCGGCAAGCAGATCACGGCCGATGACCTGGGCAGAGTTGGTGGACTCGCCATTCGGGAACACGACCCGGACCTCACGTTCCGGCCACACGACGTGGGCCGCCGTCAGCAAGATGTCTCGTTCGATCAGGATGCCGCTGCCGGTGGCAATGCCGGTCTCGACAAACGCGATGGCCGGGGAGACCTGCTCGAAGACCTGTGTCGCATCCGGAGTCGGTGTTGTTGTGGTGGTCGACGTCGTCGTGGTTGGGGTGACGGGGTTTGCCCGTGCGGCAGTGTTGTCACCGTCGCAGGCGGCCACGGTGAGCGCCACGAGCAGAATGAGGGCGATCAACCGGAGATACACGCTCTTCCCCATCTGCCGGCGGCCTGAATCCACGGTTGCAGTTTGTTCTGGCGTCTCATGGCTCGCAAATCCTCCTGGCCTGGTTTGCGGTCACGTATGTGTCACAGCCGTCCCTTACCTTGTCGGCATGCTTTCACATGTGACTTCAGTTGTTCTCGTCGGCTCCGAGCCACGGCGTGTCGATGTCGAGGCGTTCATCGGTGGTGGCAAGCCGAAAATCCATATCGTCGGTCTTCCCGACACGGCAGTTCGCGAAGCCAGGCAGAGGGTCACTGCGGCGCTCAAGGCTTCGGGGTGGTCGTTCCCGAACCGTCCCGTCATCGTCAACCTGGCGCCGGCCGACGTGCCAAAAGGTGGTTCTGCTTATGACTTGCCGATCGCCATCGCGGTGTTGGCGGCCGCTCGGCTCATCCCAGCGCATGCCGCACGGGTGGTTGCCCTTGGTGAGTTGGCGCTCGACGGCCGGGTGCGGGCGGTGCGCGGAGGTCTAGGTGCGGCCAGGATTGCCGGGGAACTCGACGTGCCTTGTCTGCTCCCGCCGGATTCGGCTGCCGAGGCCGACGCTCTCGGCGACGGTGCCCACGTGTGTGCCGTCCGGAGTCTCGGCGAGGCGGTGGCTGTCGCCCTCGGCGAGCAGCCGGGTGCGCCGATCCCGGAGTTGCGCACTCCGGAGACGGTAGTGGCAGATCTGGCGGAAGTGCGTGGGCAGGCCCTGGTTCGACGTGCCCTGGAGATCGTCGCCGCCGGGGGGCACCACATCTTGATGACGGGTCCGCCTGGTGGGGGCAAGACCATGATGGCACGTTGTCTGCCGGGCATTCTGCCCAGACTCACCGGGGCTGACGTCGTCGAGACCGCCCTGACCTGGGCGGCTGCAGGGCTGGCGAGACCCGACCCGAGCCTGGCGCCGTTTCGCTCCCCGCATCACTCGGCGTCCCTTGCCGCCCTGATCGGTGGAGGATCGGGCATCCCGGTACCCGGGGAGGCGGCGCTGGCGCACAACGGGGTGTTGTTTCTCGATGAGCTTGGTGAGTTTCCCGTGCATCTGCTGGATGCGTTGCGTCAGCCGATGGAGGAAGGGTCGGTGGTGGTGGCCAGGAAGGGTGCTTCTGTGCGGTTTGCAACGGCGTTCCAGCTGGTTGCCGCAACCAATCCGTGTCCGTGTGGCTTCGAGGGCGATGCAATCAAGCAGTGCGAGTGTTCTCCGCAGGAGGTGAGCAGGTACAAGCGACGCCTCTCGGGGCCGCTTCTCGATCGATTCGACATCGTCGTTCCTGTGCCGCGGGTCGAGTCGGCGGCGATGGCCGGTGCGCCGGGTGAAGCGAGCGTTGATGTGGCGCAAAGGGTGGCCGCCGCCCGGAAGAGACAGCAGGTAAGGGGGATGGCCAATGCGCGGATGCGACGGCGGCATCTCGACCGGTTGCATTGGGATGACGGAGTGCTGCAGATGCTCGAGAGGGCGATGCGTCGCTCCGCGCTGACGGCGAGGGGTTGGGATCGGGTGCGTCGGGTGGCGTCGACGATTGCCGATCTAGCGGAGTCGGAGGTCATCTTGGAGTCCCATATAGCTGAAGCTCTGGCGTTTCGGGGGCAACAATGAGCGGCGACGCCAGGCTTCAGGTTGCCTTTGGCGGGCTCCATCCGGAGCGGGTGCGCACGCTGTACGACAGGTATGGGCCGTCGGGTACGTTGCGACGGATCGTCGGCGGAGCGATTGAGACGACCGACCGCGTGCGCCGAGAGGTGGGCATCCCGGCCGCGGAACGCCTGCGCCGGCTCGGTGAGGCCGGCATCGCTGTAGTCCGGCGCGGGGAGACCGGCTACCCGGAGCATCTTGCCGATCTGCCCGATGCCCCGGATCTCGTCTTCGTCAGGGGGGAGCTGCCGTCGATGCCCGGGGTCGCGGTAGTCGGGACCCGTCGCTGCACTTCCTATGGCAGGCGTATTGCCGGGGAGTACGGGCGGGCTATTGCAGAAGCTGGTTGGGTGCTCGTATCCGGGCTGGCGCGCGGCGTCGACGGTGCGGCGCACTCGGGAACTGTATCGGCCGGTGGTGTTGGGGTGGCGGTGCTCGGATCGGGTATCGATGTCATGTATCCCCGCGAGCATGCCGACCTGGCCAGGCAGTTGCTCGAGAATGGGGGAGCGGTGATCAGCGAGTCACCGCCGGGGACACCCCCCGAAGCCTGGCGTTTCCCACCACGCAATCGCATCATCAGCGGTCTCGCTGTGGCTGTTGTAGTTGTCGAGGCCACGGTGAAGGGTGGTGCCTTGATCACCGCAGAATCGGCGTTGGTTCACGGCAGACAGGTATTTGCCGTCCCGGGGGACATCAGCCGGGCATCGTCGGCGGGGTGCAACCTGTTGATTCGCGACGGTGCGTTCCCCGTACACGACCCAGATGACCTGATCGAGTCGTTGGAGCTGGTGTTGGGCCCCGGCAGCAGGACCGGCCGGAAACAAGCGAGCGCTGAGTTGAGTGATAGCGACATCCGGCTGATCGAACTCGTCGAAGCTGGAGCAAATGACCTCGATACCTTGATGGCCCGTGGGGTCGGCGGCCCCGGTGAGATCCTGGCGGCGCTTGGTCGTCTCGAGCTGCTGGGTGTGGTCTCGACGGACGGTTCGGGCCGCTATTTGCCGACGGGTCGTTGACGTCGCGCGGTCGAGCGGCCACGATGAGGGTTCGATGCACAGATCTATCACCGTTGCCGATGCCGCCGCGGACTTTGTCTACAGGGCCGAAGTCGAGCGCGGTCTGTCAAAACACACGATCGCGGCCTACGATCGGGACCTTCGCCAGTTTTCGGATTTCTGTGAGCAGTCGGACGTTATCGAGGTCGACCAGGTGGGACGCAGAGTGGTGCGGCGGTACACGTCGCAACTCTCGATCCGTGGCTACTCGCCACGATCCGTGGCCCGCAAGCTATCGGCGATACGTTCGTTCTTTGCGGATGCCGCCAGACGTGGGCTGGTTCCCGCCAATCCGGCGGAAGGAGTCAGACAGCCAAAACGCCCTGCCCCTCTCCCCAAGGCGCTTCCTGCGCATTCGCTGGCGGCGTCGCTCGACGCCATCATCGGGGAAGACCCGATCGACCTTCGTGACCGGGCAATGCTGGAGCTTCTATATTCTTCAGGGTTGCGGGTATCGGAGCTGGCATCGCTTCGGGTTAGTGATGTCGCGGGACGGGATATGCTGCGTATTGTCGGGAAGGGAGGCAAGATCCGTGTAGTCCCAGTCGGGAAGTCGGCGCAGAAGGCGGTCGGTCGCTATCTGGATGACGGTCGCTCGCATCTGGCGGGGGAACAGGCGTACGCGGCTCTGTGGGTGGGCGCACGTGGTGGCCCGCTGGACACACGCGGGGTCAGACGTGTCGTGCAACGGCGGCTGGGTACGTTCCCGCACACCCTGCGTCACTCCTTTGCGACGCACCTTCTCGAGGGCGGTGCCGATCTGCGCTCGGTTCAGGAACTGCTCGGCCACGTTGAACTTGCGACCACCCAGATTTACACTGCTGTGTCCCGTCGCCATCTTCGGTCCACCTACGAAAGAAGCCACCCGCGTGCTTGAACGCGCCGAACATGAGCTCCACGACCTTTGGGAGCAGTTCAAAGAGAACGCTGATCCGGCTGCCCGCGAGGGATTGATTCTCCATTATGCGGCCCTTGTCAAGTTCGTCGCCGGCCGACTCAAGGCTGGTCTTCCACGCAGCGTCGACCCGCAAGACCTCGTCTCGTACGGGACGTTTGGCCTCATCGACGCCATCGATAAGTTCGAACCGGAACGCGGCTACAAATTCGAGACGTACGCCGTCAACCGGATCAAGGGCGCGATCCTCGACGAGCTGCGTGCTCTCGACTGGGTGCCGCGGTCGGTCAGGGCGCGGGCGAGGGAGATACAGCGCAGCCTGGGGGACCTGGAACACAGGCTCCAACGCAGCCCGTCCGACGAAGAGCTTGCCGAATACATGAACATGGAGGTCGAGGTCCTTCAGGATCGTCTCGGTGAGATCTCGACGCTCGGCATCATGGCACTCGACGACCTGCTCAACCCCGGCGAGCGGGACTCGTCGACAATGGGCGACCTGCTTGCCGACCCGTCGGCGCCCGATCCCAGTGGATCCTTCGAACGTGAAGAGACCCGGTATCTGCTCGTCGATGCGATCAATCGACTCTCCGACAGGGAGCGTCTCGTGGTTACTCTCTACTACTACGAGGGTCTCACCCTTGCCGAGATCGGCAGAGTCCTGACGGTGACCGAGTCCCGTGTCTGCCAAATCCACACGAAAGCCGTGATGAGCCTTCGCAACCGTCTCATGGAGCCCCCGGGCCGGGCCTAGCGCAACTCGCCGTAGAACACGGCTGCGAGTACACTCATCGGCCCAATACACACGGCCACTGCGATCTCCGATGGTCGGGGTTAGCCCCGCGGAGGCTCGGCGACGTAACCGTCGTCGCCGGCAGGGTGGTCGGAGGAACCAACCAAACAGGAGGAAACCGCATGGCAGTGACTATGCGCGAGCTGCTGGAAGCCGGCGTCCACTTCGGTCATCAGACCCGACGGTGGAACCCGAAGATGCGTCCCTACATCTTCACCGAGCGCAACGGGATCCACATCGTTGATCTACGGATGACCGTCGCCCAGGCCGAGCGAGCCACGAAGATGGTCGAGCAAATCGCATCTAACGGGGGCACGCTGCTGTTTGTCGGCACAAAGAAGCAGGCCCAGGACGCGATCGAGAAGGCTGCACAAGATTGTGGCATGCCGTACGTGAACCATCGCTGGCTCGGTGGCATGCTCACCAACTTCCAGACGATCCACCGGCGCATCATGTACATGAGAGAGCTGGAGCGGATGGACTCGTCCGGCGAGATGGACGCTCTTCCGAAAAAGGAGCGGCTCCGGCTACGGCGTGAGCTTGCCAAGCTGCAAGCCGTCCTCGGTGGTGTACGTGACATGCACAAGACACCCGATATCGTCTTCATCATCGACATCAACGAGGAGCACATTGCGGTTGCCGAGGCGGCACGTCTGGACATCCCGATCATTGCACTCGTCGACACCAACTGCGATCCCGATCCCGTCGATCTCGTAATCCCCGGCAACGACGACGCCATCCGGGCGGCGTATCTGCTGTCGAACGCAATGGCAGCGGCCGCCACGAAAGGGCTCGAGACCTACCACGCCGGCGGGAAAGACGCCGCCGGGAAGGACGCCGCCGGGAAGGACGCCGCCGGGAAGGACGCCGCCGGGAAGGACGCCGGGAGGGACAAGGACCAGAAGAGACCGGCCAGGACCGCGGCTGCGGCAAGTGCCGGCGCCGACGTACAGGAGTAGCGAGCAATGGCCAACATCACAGTCCAGGACATCCAGGCCCTGCGGCATGAAACCGGCACGGGCATGATGGATGCAAAGAGGGCGCTGCAGGATGCCGCCGGCGATGTCGAGAAGGCCAAGGACCTGCTCCGAGAGCGTGGGCTGGCGTCTGCTGTCAAGCGGTCCGAGCGGACCCAGACCGAGGGCATCATCGGGTCCTACCTGCACATGCAGTCCGATCGCCCGGTCATCGGTGTCATGGTAGAGCTCGCATGTGAAACGGACTTTGTCGCCAAGACCGATGGGTTCCAAGAGACAGCCAACGACATCGCGATGCACATCGCCGCGGCGAGGCCCGGTTGGGTCGAGCGTGACGAGGTACCCGCCGACGTGCTCGATCACGAGCGAGAGATAATCGCAGCACAGGCTCGCAACGAGGGCAAGCCGGATCACATCGTCGACAAGATCGTCGAAGGCCGGCTCAACTCCTTTTACAGGGAGAACGTCCTCACCGACCAGGTATTCGTCAGGGCCGAGAAGTTCGACGGCACTATCGGCGACATGGTGAAGGGTCTCGCCGCATCGCTCGGCGAGAATATCTCTGTGAAGAGGTTTGCCCGGATCCAGGTCGGCGAAACAGGCGAGTAGCCCGATGAGGCGTGTCGTTCTCAAACTCTCCGGCGAGGCGTTCGCCGACCAGGATCTGAACTACGGTATCGATCCGGTGACGGTGGACCGGGTCGCGGCCGAGATCGCCCAGGTAGCCCGGGAGGGGTACCAGGTAGCGATCGTGGTCGGTGGAGGCAACATCTTCAGGGGGCTGAGCTCGACGGCCAAGGGTATGGACCGGGCCAGCGCTGACTATATGGGCATGCTGGCAACGGTGATCAATGCTCTCGCGTTACGTGATGCCCTCGAGCGCGCCGGTGCGGCCACTCGCGTACAGAGCGCTATCACGATCCAGGAGGTAGCCGAGCCGTATATCCGGCTGCGGGCGATTCGCCACCTCGAGAAGGACCGCGTCGTTATCTTTGCCGCAGGTACGGGAAATCCGTTCTTTACTACGGACACCACCGCTGCCCTCAGGGCCGCGGAAGTGGGTGCTGAGGAAGTGCTGAAGGGCACCAAGGTGGACGGTGTCTACAGCTCCGATCCGACCCACAACGTCGATGCAGAGATGTACGTGGATTTGAAATACATGGACGTCATCAATCGACAACTACGGGTGATGGACTCCACTGCCATTACGATGTGCATGGAGAACGACATACCGATACGGGTGTTCAACCTGGGCAAACCGGGAAATATCGTTGCGGCCGTTCGAGGAGAAGCGATCGGGACCCGAGTTCACTGAGGTGGAGCTGTGATCGACGAGCTACTGGCAGAGGCAAAGACGAAGATGGATCTAGCGATCGAGCACACCGTCGGTGAATTCGCAACGGTCCGGACCGGCCGGGCCAACCCCGGGTTGCTGAGCCGGATCACCGTCGAGTACTACGGCACGCAGACGTCGCTCCAGCAAATCGCCGGATTCAGTGTTCCGGAGCCCCGGATGCTGTTGGTCCAGCCATACGACAAGACGGCCATCAACGCCATCGAGAAGGCAATCATGAAGGCCGATCTCGGGTTGAATCCGTCAAACGACGGCAACATCATTCGGCTCATCTTTCCGCAGCTGACCGAGGAGCGCCGTAGAGAGCTCATTCGTGTCGTACGCCAGCTGGCCGAGGACGGCCGGATTGCGGTCCGGAATGTGCGCAGACACACCAAGGACGATATCGAAGCGCTCGAGGGTGATGTTTCCGAGGACGACGTCCACCGGGCCGAAAAGACGCTCCAGGAGATGACCGACACCCACGTCATCAGGATCGATGAGCTGCTCGAGAAAAAGGAAGCTGAGCTTCTGGAGGTCTAGTGTCCTATCCGGCAGATCGTGCTCGAATTTCAGCGGCCCTCGTCGCCCCCGGCGGCGTCCTCGCCCTCGACGCAATTCATCCAATGCGCCTTGGTCCTGCGTACCTGCCTCCTGGCAGGCGTCCTCTGCCAGATGCGACGATTGCTCGCCGAAATATAAGGCGAATCCACCGGACAGGACACTAAATGGCTCGTGTGAAACCACCCGTGGCGGCTCACCCCACCGGCAATCCGGTGCCAGCGGTGCCGAGGGTGAGCCATGACCGGCGATTCACGCCGGCGACCCGGCAGGCAGATACCCAAGAGGAGACCATGTGAGTCGTCGCGAAGGCGATGGGGGTGACACAACAGGATCGGGTGAAGAAGAGTCCTCAGTCGAAGACGAGTTCCGGAGATGGGCAGAGGAAACCGAAGCCGGTCCCACGGAGGCCCCGTCGCGGCAGGGATGGGCCGCCCGGATTTTTGGGCGCGCCGACAAGACCGAAGCTGAGCCACTCGAACCGGTCGAGGAAGAGCCGGACCCCGGTCTTGGCGACGTCGGGCCGTCACCGGCCGACCTGGAAAACCCCGAGCCTGATGAGCTCGGAGTCTTCCGCGCTATCGATCCCCTGGGCGGACCACCGCCCGGGCTTCGGGCGGTCCCCGATGTGGAAGACGCGAAAGACGCGGATGGCGCGGATGGCGCGGATGACGACGAGTCAGATCGGGAGGCTGAGACCACCGATGACGGCGACACCGGGGACACCGGCGACACCGCGGTGCCGGTCACCGATGAAGCAGCCGCACCCGAGCCTTTGGAGGACTCCGGCCAGTCGGCGGCCTTTGCCGAGCTGTGGGGCGAGCGGGGGGATCCCACAGAGATCGAGGAGGATCGGGACGATATTCGGGACGATATTGTCGACTTCGCGGACTTCACCAGCGAGGATTACCTTGCTGCGACCACGAGGGAGTATGCGGGTCTCGCCGAGGCGGTGGCACGTGCCGAGGAGGAAGGCGCAGAGCAGATCGCAGTAGCCGCAGAGATCCCGGGGCTCGAGAGGGGGATCGTCGGGCTCGACGACATGATGGATGCTGAAGGCGGTGCTGCCGACGTGATCGAGCCACCGTCGGCTTCCGACCTGTCGATCCGGGTGCTTACCGCCGTCGGCCTCGTTGTGCTGTTCGGCGCGTCGTTGCTGTCACCGTACGGAATCGGCGCGCTCATTTTTGTCGTCCTCGGCATCGCTGCCGGAGAGCTCTTTGCGTCCTTCATCCGGGGTGGCTACCGACCACTTTCGATCTTTGGTTTCCTCGGCATAGTGGGTGCGTTTGTCGGAACCTGGATGGCAGGACCGGTTGCCGTCCCTCTGGCAATGCTGGTGACTGTCGTCTCCGTGTTCCTCTTTTATGCCACCGTCCCCGGCAGGCGGTCCGTTGTCGAGAATGCGTCGCTGACAGTGATCGTGACGGCATGGATCGGGGGGCTCGGGGCATTTGCCTTCGATCTGCTCCAATCGGACGACTACACGTGGCTGGTGTTGGCGCTCGTCGTTACCGTGGCGGCGATGGATATCGGCCAGTACTTCATCGGGCGCCGGTTGGGACGTCGAGCGCTGGCACCGGTCGTGTCGCCGAGGAAGACTGTCGAGGGCTACATCGCCGGCGTCATAGTCGCCATTGGCGTTGGAGCGGCCTTTGGGCTGGCGCCACCGTTCGAGTTGGCTGATGGCCTGCTGATCGGGGCCGTCGTTGCCATCGTCGCGCCTATAGGAGATCTTGCGGTCTCGGTGGTCAAGCGTGCGCTTGGAGTCAAGGACATGGGCTACATCCTGCCGGGACACGGTGGTGTGCTCGATCGGGTCGACGCCATGATCGTCACCATCCCTGCGCTGTGGATCGCCTACTCGTGGATGGGGTTGCTCACCTGAAAACGCTGTCCATCCTCGGGGTGACCGGTTCGATCGGTACCCAGACCATCGACGTCGCCACCCGTCTCGGGATTCCGATCTCGGGGATTGCCGCCCGGCGGGGCTCAGATGAGTTGGTGCAGATCGCCCTTCGACTTCCCGAGGCCTCGGTCGCAGTCAGCCGTCCGACACCCGAAGAGTCCGAGATGCTCACCGAGAGGCTGGGCGCCAGGGTCTCCTTTGGTGACGAGGCATTGCTGGAGATGGCGGCAACGCCCGAGACCATCACCGTCAACGGCATCGTCGGGGCAGTCGGCCTCGCACCAACGGTCGCCGCCTTGGAGGCGGGGAACCGTGTTGCCCTCGCCAACAAGGAGAGCCTGATCGCCGGTGGCCCGGTGGTGGTCGCCGCTGCCGCTGCCGGGAATGGGGAGCTCATCCCCGTCGATAGCGAGCATTCGGCTCTGTGGCAATGTCTCGTTGGGGAGACGGCCGACTCGGTGCGAAGGCTCGTCCTGACCGCCTCTGGTGGGCCGTTTCGAGGCAAGAGCGCAGACTTCCTCGAGCACGTCACGGTGGAACAGGCGCTGGCACATCCAACCTGGTCGATGGGGCCGAGGATCACCGTCGACTCGGCCACATTGATGAACAAAGCGTTCGAAGTGATCGAGGCCCACTACCTCTATGGTGTCCCGTACGACCGGATCGATGTCGTGGTCCACCCTCAGAGCATTGTGCATTCGCTCGTCGAGTTCGTCGACGGGACGCTCAAAGCCGAGCTGGGCGACCCCGACATGCGAGTTCCGATCCAGTATGCGATCACCTATCCGAACCGAGAGCGGAGCCATCTCGAATCGTTCGATCTGACCTCATCCCCCCTGTTGTTCGAGCCACCGGATCGCAACGTGTTCCCGTGTCTCGATCTCGGCTACGAAGCGGGGAGAACCGGGCGGTCGGCAACGGCTGTGCTGAACGCCGCCGACGAGGTTGCCGTAGCCGCGTTCTTGGCAGGTCGGATCCCGTTTGTCGCCATCCCGCGGATCGTTGCCGATACGCTCGCACACATTCCGGTAACGGTTTTGGTGACGGTTGCCGATGTTCTCGCTATCGATCAGGAGGCGCGGCGGGTTGCCGCCGAGTTCGTCACCGTAAACATGAGGGCCGGTTAGCGTGAGCGGCCCGACCAGCCAGGACAGGACAGGATGGGACCGATAACCGTCATCGTCGGCATGTTGCTGATGATCGTCATCCACGAAGCAGGGCACTTTGTCGCCGCAAAGTACTTCGACATGAAGGCGACCGAGGCGTTCTTTGGCTTTGGGCCACGGCTATGGTCGGTCCAGCGCGGGGAGACGGAGTACGGGGTCAAGGCCATCCCGCTCGGAGGCTACGTTCGCATAGTCGGCATGAACCCGTTCGAGGAGGTGGCTCCCGAGGAGGAGCACCGTACTTACAGGTTCAAGCCGTTCTGGCAGAAGACCGTCGTTGTGCTCGCCGGGATCTTCAGCCATTTCGTCATCGGTTTCATCCTCTTTTACGCCGCCGCCGTTACGTGGAACAGTTTCGAGGCGACCACCGAGGTTGCCGACGTATCGGATGTTCTCGTAACGGCGGCAGGTGCTACAGAGGAGGTCCCCCTCATGCTCGAGGAGGGTGACCAGGTGGTTTCTGTCGGCGGGGTTCCGCTTGCCGAGGTCGGTACTGCAACCAGCAAGCCCCCTAATGAGCTCGTAACGGTGGTAGTCGAACGTGACGGTGAGCAAGTCACGCTCGAGACAAACGACAACGTGGTGGCGACGCCCGCGTTTGTGATAGGGATCGAGCCCGGCGACCGTCTCGTTGCAGTCGACGGGCTCGCCATTGAGGACTGGGATCACTTTGTCGAACTTGCCAGGGACAGGCCGGGGGTCGTCACCGAGATCACCATTGATAGGGACGGGGAGACCACAACCAGTGAGGTGACGCTGGCGACTCGCGAGATGGATGGGGAAGCCACCGGGTTTGTCGGCGTGGGACCGGATGGTGTCGAGATCGACATCGGCCCGGTTGGAGCAATAGCCACCGCCGCCGGCTTGGTCCGTGAGACGACCTGGCTCTCACTCGAAGGACTCTGGACGATGGTGCGCCAGACACCACAGCTGATTGGAGCCGCAGTCGGTCAGGACGCGGGCGTGCTCGAGGAGGCACGTCCGGTCAGCGTGATAGGTATCGCCAGGGTCGCCACCGGATTCCAGACGGCGCTATTTATGCTCGCCTACGTCAACATCTTTGTCGGCACGCTCAACTTCATCCCGCTGTACCCGCTGGACGGCGGTCATTTTGCGGTGGCCCTCTACGAGAAGATCAGGGGTCGCAGGGCTGATGTGCGGAGGTTGATCCCGGTCGCCGCGGCCGTATTCATCTTCATCATGCTGCTAGGGGTGCTCGGCCTGTATTTCGACATCGTCGATCCGATCCCGGTGCCACGGTGACCTCACCGGTCGTATCTCCCGATACCATGGGAGCGCTATGACCATCAATCGACGAGAATCCCGCTTGCTCCACGTCGGAGAGGTACCGGTTGGGGGCGGCAGCCCAATCACCGTACAGTCAATGACCACTACGAAGACTGCGGACGTCGATGGCACCCTGGCCCAGGTCTACGCTTTGTCCGGGGGCGGTGCCGACATCGTCAGGATCACGTGCAACGATGTAGAAGCGGCCAAGGCGCTGGCCGAGATCGTGCCCCGGTCACCGGTCCCGATCATTGCCGACATTCACTTCCAGCACCGGCTGGCGCTCGCCGCCATCGAAGCAGGGGTAGCAGGGCTCCGGCTCAACCCCGGCAACATCCGCAAGGAAGCGCACATAAAGACGGTGGCACGGGCGGCCGGCGATGCCGGGATCCCGATCCGGGTTGGTGTCAACGCCGGCTCGCTCGATAAGGACCTGCTCGAGAAGTACGGCTCACCGGTTCCACGTGCCCTTGTGGACTCGGCGCGCAAGGAGATCAAATACCTCGAGGACGTCGAGTTCCATGAGATCAAGATCTCGGTCAAGCACTCGGATGTCCCTTCGATGGTGGAGGCGTACCGCCTGCTCGCCGCCGAGGTCGAATATCCGTTGCATCTCGGCGTCACCGAAGCCGGCCCACCACCATCTGGTCTGATCAAGTCGGTTGCGGGCATCTCGACACTGCTACTCGAAGGTATTGGCGACACAATCCGCTTCTCGTTGACCGCCGACCCGGTCGAGGAAGCCAAGGCGGGTCGCAAACTGCTCGAGATACTCGGTCTGCGGGAGCGGAAGGGTCTCGACCTGATTGCCTGTCCCTCGTGTGGCCGCGCCGAAGTCGATGTCATCGAAGTAGTTCGCCAGGCTGAAGCGGTCCTCGAAGCGGAGGGTTTACCCATTCAGGTGGCGGTGATGGGATGTGTCGTCAACGGCCCGGGCGAGGCACGCGAAGCCGACATCGGGATCGCTGCCGGTCGTAACAAGGGCCATCTGTTCATCAAGGGCCAGGTCGTACGGGTTGTCAAGGAAGCGGAGATGGTCGACGCCCTGCTCGACGAGGCCCGCAAGCTGGCTGCCGAAGGGATTGCGGCTCGTCTGGCGGCTGCCGACCTGACGGCCGCCGATACGGCAGCCGAGGAGGCGCTCGAGCTGCGGTCACTCCGAGGCGACGCCAATCGAGCCGAGGAGCGGCGAGCGGCGGTCGCCGAGATCGCAGGCGAGTGAGCCGGGCGTCCCGCTCCGAGCCTGTTCGCAGAGCGGTCGTCCTTCTCGGTGTCATCGCACTCGTGTACGTGACGCTGGCCGGCGATCGTCAGCCCCTGATGAAATCGGTACGGGAGCCTGCCGTTGTGGCCGCGGCCGCAGTGCCGAACCCAACGACCACCTCGGGCCGCCCGGCCCCGGTCCCCGAGATCGAGGCCCTCATCCCACTGTCGACCGACGCAATACGTGACGAGGTCTCCCAGTCGGTCGGCTTTGTGCTGTCCCAACAAGGAACGGGCAGTGGTGTCGTAATCAGTGACGATCTGCTCGTCACCAACGCCCATGTCGTCTGGCCGGACCCATCGGTGACGGTTGTGTTCCAGAACGGATCCATCCACCACGGCACGGTCCTCGCGGTAGACCCGTTTGTCGACCTGGCCTTGGTGGACATCAGCAGGCTCACCAGGAAGCCACACCCGATCACGCTGGGCAGCACCGCGGACCTGGTGATCGGTGACGAGCTGTACGTCCTCGGCTACCCGTCACCCGACGAGTTCACGCCATTGGCGACCGTAGACGCCGGACAGCTCCGGGGGTTCTCGGATTGGGAGTTCACCAGTGTCGGCTGGTTCACCATCGAAGCACCCGCGATCGGGGGCCAGAGTGGCGGGGCAATCGTCGACGAGTACGGGCGTCTTGTCGGCGTCAGCACGTTTGGCAGCACGTCATCGCTTACCTCGATAGCTGTGGACGACGTAGTAGAAGCGGTGGATCGGCTCGTCGCGTCTCCCCGTGTTCGCGGGCTCGAGCCGCGAGACCTGCCACGCAACCGAGCCCAGCGCACAATCGAGATCGATCTAGCCGATTCGTGGGATCAGCAACTTCTGCTCGGCTGGTTCCTGCCCGACTCAGAGCTGACGGTCGAGTGGACGGGCGGCGACGGCGTGCTGAGTGCCTCCTCCATCAGCGGCGATGTCCTCGGGACGGCACGAGGGTCTCTGACCTTTGTCACCGAGTTCGCGTTCCCGGTGGTGGTCACCGCCGAGAGCGATCATGCCTCGGGTGGAGTCGTCGACAGCTCTCTTCCGCTCGTCCCGTACACAGATCCGGACCACGGCCGGACGCTTGCAGCCGTTGGCACCAGTTTTGGCATCTACGAGGTCGGCGGCGATCGAGACTTCTTCTACCTCGAACTCGAGGCGGGGGAGAGGGTCTCGATCACAGTTGAATCGGCGGCGCGGACCCACTTGACCATCTACTCACCAGATTCGGAGTTGACGGTCGAGGATCGCGACATGGCGGGCTTCATCGACGGCAATGCCGCCGTTTCCTTCACGGCAGGGGAGACGGGGCGTTTTGTCGTTGCGGTGGAGAGCAACCTCGCTACGGTGTCCGGTTATGCAATCGTCACTCGCGTCGAGCCTGGGACTAGCGGCTAACCTCCCGTATTCATAGCCGAGCCCCGGAGCACCTGTGCGTTGGTCACAAGCCTTCATCCCCACTTTGCGTGACAACCCCGCAGACGCCGACGCGGTGAGTCACCGTCTGTTGGTGCGTGCGGCGTTCATCCGTCAGCTTATGGCCGGGGTGTATACGTTGCTGCCCCTTGCCTTCCGGGCTCGACGCAAGATCCGGTACATCATCGAGCAGGAGATGGACGCGATCGGGGGCCAGGAGTTCCTCTTCCCGTCGCTGCACCCCGCCGAGATATGGCGCAAGACGGGTCGTCTTGACGTCATGGGCGACGAGATGTTCCGGCTGCTGGATCGGAAGTCCGGCGAAGTCGTCCTGGGGATGACCCACGAGGAGATCTTCACCACCGTCGCAGTCGAGCTCACCTCCTACAAGCAGCTCCCACAGATCTGGTACCAGATCAACACCAAGTTCCGTGACGAACCCCGCCCCAAGTCCGGGTTGCTGCGAGTGCGTGAGTTCACGATGAAGGACTCATACTCGTTTGATCTAGACCAGGAGGGTCTCGACAGGGCATTCGACGCTCACTACGCGGCCTACAAGCGCATCTTCGAGCGCCTCGGGCTCGACGCCATCCCGGCGGAGGCGTCCTCCGGGGCCATGGGTGGCAGCGGATCGATCGAGTTCATGGTGCGCTCGGTCGTTGGGGAGGACTTCGTCGCCCACTGTGCGGCCTGTGGTTACGCCGCCAACGTGGAGAAGGCCGGCAGCCGGGTTCCCGTGGTGGCCGACGAGGAGGGCCCGGATACGCCGGAGAAGTTCCCGACCCCCGGGGTCCGCACGATCGAGGACTTGGCCACATTTGACGGCGGCGCCGAGCCGTCACGCCAGATCAAGACGCTTGTCTACATCCTCGACGACACCCCGGCGCTCATCCTGCTCCGTGGCGATCACCCACTACAGGAACAGAAGCTCCAGGATCAAACGGGCGCAAAGGAGATCAGGCCCGCGCACCCTGATGAGATCAGGGATCTGCTTGGTGCCGACGCCGGCAGCCTCGGTGCGGTCGCGGTGGAGGATATCGACATCTATGCCGACGAGGCACTCCGGGGCCGCACGAACATGACGACGGGGGCCAATGACAACGACTTCCACCTTCGCGGTGTTTCTGTCGATCGTGACATCGCGATCTCCCGCTTTGTGGATGTGCGGGAGGTCCGTGCCGGTGAGCCCTGTCTCGAGTGCGGCGAGCCGATCGAAGTGTTCCGTGCGATCGAATGTGCCCACATCTTCAAGCTCGGGACACAATACTCCGAGGCGCTGGGGGCGCTGGTCCTCGACGAGAACGGCAAGACGCGTCCTATCTACATGGGCTCGTACGGCATCGGACTGGAACGAAATCTGGCGGCGGTCGTAGAGACTTATCACGACGACAAAGGGATCGTGTGGCCGGTGACGGTTGCTCCTTATGAGGTGGTTGTCACGGTGCTCAAGCTGGACGAGGACACGTTGGCGTCCGCCGAGTTGATTTACCAGGGTCTGCTAGACACGGGTGTCGATGTCATCATCGACGACAGGAACGAACGACCGGGAGTCAAGTTCAACGATGCCGAGCTCGTCGGGATACCGTATCGGGTCACCGTCGGCCCACGAGGGCTGGCCGACGGTGTCGTCGAGCTGACCGAGCGCGCCGGCGGACACACGACGACCGTACCGGTTGGAGAGCTCGTCACAACGCTCGTGGAACGGATCGAGTCCGAGCGACGCTAGCCGGTACGAGCCAGCCGTAGTAGCGCCGGTCGGGGTACCCGGGCAAGGTGCTAATATCACACGTCCAACGGAGAAGAGTTCTCTCGAGGTGGGCCCGCGCCCGCCTCGTTTTGTGTGCAGCCGTATAGGAGGAGCACCGTGACCGGCACAGTCGAGCGGTTGTGGGGCATCATCGAGCCCTACGTCGCCGCCGAGGGCATCGAGCTCGACGATCTGGAGATCGTTGGCAAAGTGCCCGGGGTGGTTGTGCGCGTCACGCTCGATGCGGACGGGGGTGTCGGTGTCGACCGGATGGCGGAGATTTCGCGGGGCCTCTCGAGGGTCCTCGATGAGGACGACCCAGTTGACGGCTCGTACACACTCGAGGTCTCGTCACCGGGTTTGGAGCGGAGGCTGAAGAGGCAACGACACTTTGAAAAGTCGATCGGGCGTGCGGTGAAGGTCAAGACCGGCTCGGAGATCGGCGGTTCGTACAGCCACAAGGGCATCCTCGTCGACGCCGGCGACAACGGCTTTGTCGTGGAAGTTGATGGAGATGGGCGCTCAATCGCCTACGGTGAGGTTGTGTCTGCCCGCACAGTGTTCATCTGGGAGAAGGCTGTGAAGCCGGGGAAGCGGTGAGAGAGGAACGGCTATGGACTTCAATCTGATGCTGGATGCGCTCGAGGGAGTCGCTCGTGAGAAGGGCGTTCCCGTCGAGACGATCCTCGATGCGCTTGCCAACGCCTTCGTTTCTGCCTACAAGCGGACCCCGGGGGCGGCCGAAGAAGCGCGCGTCACAATCGACGCCGACACAGGTGAGATCGTCGTCTACGGCCAGGAGCTCGACGAGGAAGGGAATGTGATCCGCGAGTGGGTCGACACTCCGGACGACTTTGGCCGTATCGCCGTTCAGACGGCCAAGCAGGTAATCACACAGCGCCTACGTGATGCCAAGAGGGAGCAGGTGTTTGACCTGTACGACGGCCGTGAGGGCGACCTCGTGACCGGGATCGTCCAGAGCTCCGATCATCGTTATGCGATGCTCGACCTCGGTAATGCCGAAGCGATCATGCCGGGCTCGGAGCGTATACCGTACGAGCGTCTCGAACGAGGCAATCGGATCAAGGCCTACATCCTCGAGGTGCGTGGCGAAGGTAAGGGCCCGCAGATCGTCGTCTCCCGTAGCCACCCCGAGTTTATCCGCTCGTTGTTCGAACTCGAGGTTCCCGAGCTGGTCGACGGCGACGTCGAGATCAAGGCGATCGCCCGGGAGCCCGGTCATCGCACGAAGATCGCGGTCGTGTCCCACGACCCCAATGTCGACCCGGTCGGTGCCTGCGTCGGCGCACGCGGGTCAAGGGTCCGCCAGGTGGTCAACGAGTTGCGTGGCGAGAAGGTCGACATCGTTGAGTGGCGTGACGACCCAAGAGGTTTTATAGCCGAGGCTTTGAGCCCGGCGAGGGTCAAGGAGGTGCGTCTCGACGATGAGGAGAAGATCGCAACCGTGATCGTCCCGGATCACCAGCTCTCACTGGCGATAGGAAAAGAGGGGCAGAACGCCCGCCTTGCAGCCCGGCTGTCCGGGTACAAGATCGACATTCGATCCGAGAGCCAGGATCTCGGGCTCGACATCGACGAGGAGACCAGTCTCCCGGCCGAGGATGTGGCCGCAACACCGGAGACAGCTGCACAGGGCAAAGTAGCCGCCGCTCAGGCCACAGAAGAAGTCGCTCAACCGACCGAACCTGAAGATGTCGGTGAGCCGGCTGTTTCCCCTGTTGTCGAGACGACAGATAGGGCGGATGAGGAGGCCGGTCTGGCATCGGTGGCAGCCGCGCTTGCAGCTGAGTTGTCCGGGTCGCCATTACTCCCCGATACACAAGAGCTTGATGACGACCAGGGCGAGAAATTACAGGGCGAGAGATTGCAGGACGAGCCGGATACGGTTGGAGAAGATTCGGGAACACCGATCGACACAGAAGCTGTGGCTGAGGCTGTGACTGAGACCGGGGCAGACACGGAGGAGTAGAAGCCTGCAACAATGGGTCTTCAAATGGGTCTTCAAATGGGTCTTCAGATGAGCCCACAAACGGGTTCGCAGATGGGCATGACGGAAATGGGCACCTCGGAGGTAACAGTTGGCTAAGAAGCGCGTATACGAATTGGCACGGGAACTTGGATTCGAGTCCAAGGACGTGCTGGAGCGCGCCCAGAGTCTCGGTATCGACGCAAAGACTGCATCGTCCGGGCTCGAGCCCGAGGAAGTCGAACTGGTCACACTCTCGTACGACGAGGACAAAGACGCCACGACGGCGACCGAGGCGGCACCGGAACCGGCCGCCACAGCAGTACCCGAGCCGGAGCCGGCGGTCGCTCCTGAGCCGGCAGCACAGCCCAAGCCGGCACCACAACCTGAGCCCCCCGCACCACAACCTCGGTCTGAGCCCACAGCCGGTGATGACAAGGTGATCATGGTCACACCGGGGGTCACCGTTGCCGAGTTCGCCACCGAGATCGGCGAGCGAACCGGGACGGTCACCAAGGAGCTGATGGGCATGGGCGAGATGGTGCCCGGAGGAGGAACCATTCCTCATCAGGCGCTCCAGTCGCTTGGCAGCGTATTCGGCTACGAGGTCCTCGTCGACGAAAAGCCCAAGGTGGTAGAGGAAACCGGTCCCGAGCACTACGTCGTCGAGTACGCAGACGACCCGTCCAGTCTCCAGCTCCGGCCGCCTGTGGTCACCGTTATGGGTCACGTTGACCACGGCAAGACCCAGCTCCTCGACACTATTCGTAAAACAAACGTGATCGCGGGGGAAGCTGGGGGCATAACCCAGCACATCGGCGCCTACCAGGTCGACCACAAGGGCTCGAAGATCACCTTTCTCGACACTCCGGGCCACGAGGCTTTTACCGCCTTGCGCGCCCGCGGGGCCAACGTCACCGACATCGCCATCATCGTGGTGGCAGCCAACGACGGGGTCATGCCACAGACCGCCGAGGCAATTGCACACGCCCAGGCGGCCGATGTGCCGATCATCATCGCCATCAACAAGATGGATCTCGAAACCGCAGATCCTAATAATGTGCGTGCGGCGCTGACCCAACATGGGATCGTTGTCGAAGCCCTGGGTGGTGAAACCATTGCCGCCGAGATCTCGGCACTCACAGGAGACGGTGTAGACGATCTTCTCGAGATGGTTGCATTGGTTGCAGAAGTCGAGGAGCTGACGGCGAACCCGAACGCCCCGGCCGTCGGCACGGTGATCGAGAGCCGGCTCGAGGTTGGGCGGGGCCCGGTTGCCACCATCGTCGTGCAGCGTGGCACGCTCAAGCAGGGCGATGCCATTGTCGCCGGCGGGGTGTCCGGCAGGGTGCGCGCCATGTTCGACAACCAGGAGATCAAGCTGAAGAGTGCGGGGCCGTCGACACCGGTCCTCATCATGGGGTGGGACGACATCCCAACCGCCGGAGACATGTTTGAGGTCGTCAAGAACGACCGTGCCGCCCGCAAGCTCGCCGAAGAGAGACAGCACGAGACACGCTCCGCCACACACTTGGTGCCAACCGCGACCGAGCGGCTCGAAACGCTGCTCGAAAGCCTGCGAACTGCTGATCACGCCGAGCTTCGCATCATCGTCAGAGCGGATGCCATGGGTTCGCTGGAGGCGATCCGTGACTCGGTCGCCAAGATCACCAGGGAGGACGGGAAGGTCACCATCATCCAGGGTGCCGTTGGTGGGGTCACCGCCAACGATGTCATGCTGGCCGAGGCGTCCAATGCGATCATCTACGGGTTCAACGCCCGGCCCGACGCGGCGGCCCGCTCGGCGGCAAAGGACTCCGGCATCGACGTCCGGACCTTCTCAATCATCTACGAGCTGCTCGACGACATCGAGGGAATGTTGCTCGGTGAGCTGGCACCCGAGGAAGTCGAGTCGTTCCTCGGCGTGGCCGATGTCCGGGAAGTGTTCCGGGCACCGCGCCTTGGTCGGGTCGCCGGCTGCTACGTCACCGAAGGGGAGATCAACCGCAATGCCAAGGCGCGGGTTGTTCGGGACGGTGTTGTCGTCTACGAAGGCAGGATTATCTCGCTGCGTCGGTTCAAAGACGACGTGCCTTCTGTGGCAGCGGGCTTTGAGTGTGGCATCGGTCTCGACAACTTCCGCGACATCAAGCAGGGCGACACGATCGAGTCCTTCGAGGTGCGCGAAGTCGCCCGGGTGTAGCCGCAATGTCGGATCGGGCCCGATGTATGTAGCGGCACTGCGTCTCGATCTGAGAATCCGGGATGCTCGATCTCTCAAAGAGAAGCGACATGTGGTCAAGTCGGTTTCGAGCCACGTCGCGAGAACCTTCAACGTGGCCGTCTCGGAAGTTGACCATCAAGACCTATGGAATCGGGCGACGTTGGGAGTGGCGGCGGTCGCGCCACAGGCGGCTCAGCTCGACCGTATCCTGCAAGCTGTGGAGCGCCATATGAGACAGAGAACTGATGCGGAGCTCATCGCAGTGGAGGTGAGTTACCTGGAGAGACCGGAATGAGTAAGGCGCCGTCATCACGCATGCGCAAGGTCAATGAGTTGCTTCGTGAGGTCATCGCCGAGGAAGCAATCGAGCTCAAGGATCCTCGAATCGGCTTTCTCACCATCACCGGCGTGGACACGGCACCCAACCTCAGGACTGCCAGAGTGTTCTACTCAGTTATGGGCGATGACGATCAGCACGATGCCACCGCGACCGCGCTGAAGAGCGCCGCAAAGCGGTTCCAGGCTGCGATCGGACGCCAGACGAGGCTCAAATACACACCGGTGCTCGAGTTCAGGATCGATCCTTCCATCGAGCATGGACTCCGGATGGACGCCTTGCTCCACGATCTGGCGGAGGACGGAGAGGAACGGCAGCATGACTAAAGCCCTGGATGAGGCGGCGCCCCTGCATGAGGCGGCAGCGCTGCGTGAGGCGGCAGACGCGGTGCGATCCGCAGACACCATCGTCACCATGGGTCACGTCGGCCCGGACGGGGACTCGCTGGGATCGATGCTGGCGATTGCGGCCGGGGCGTCCAACGCCGGAAAGGAGGCGTACGCCACCTTCGGTGAGCCCTTCGTGGTTGGCAAGCAGTACCGGTATCTCGACACGTCGTTTCTCGTGCGACCGGGCGAGGTTCCCGACGAGATCGACCTTGCGGTCGTCGTCGACACCTCTGTTCCCAGCCGGCTGGGAAGTGTGCTGCCCATCGTCGAGCGGGCCGGCCGTGTCCTCGTAGTCGACCACCACCTCGCTCAGGACGGGGAACTCGACGGCATCCAGCTGGTGGACACAACGGCTGGTGCAGCTGCCCAGGTTGTCTTCCGCCTGCTGCGGGAGTTGGAATGGCCGCTGACGCCCGAGATCGCAACTGCACTATATACGGGCATCGTAACCGACACGGGTCGTTTCCAGTACTCGGCGACGACCTCCGAGATACATCACATCACAGCCGCGCTGATCGATGCCGGTGTCGAGCCGCAGCTCGTGAGTCGGCATGTCTACGAGGAGTCGCCCTTTGCCTTCCTGCATGTTGCCGGCGTCGTCATGAACCGGGCCGAGCTGGATCCGGCCAAGCGACTCGTTTGGTCCGTGCTCACCCGGCGGGATCTTGCCAAGGAGAAGCTGAGGTACGAAGACGCAGATGGTCTGATCGATCTGATCCGCATAGCCGAAGAATCCGACGTCGCCTGCCTACTTCGTGAGATCGGAGACGATGCGTACAAGGGCAGTCTCCGGTCGCGGGGACGGGTCGACGTTGCCGCAATCGCGACCGCTTTCGGGGGAGGCGGGCACCACAACGCGGCGGGGTTTGTCGCCAAAGGGGATGTTGGCTCGATCATCGGGTCAATCCGGGACGCATTGCCATGACGCCGAAGGCCGGGTTCGTGCTGGTGGACAAGCCGTCGGGATGGACGTCCCACGACGTTGTTGCGAAGGTACGCAACCTGCTGGCTATGAAGAAGGTGGGCCATGCCGGGACTTTGGACCCCATGGCAACCGGTCTGGTCGTCATCGGTTTTGGGAGGGCGACGCGGTTGCTCCGGTTTGTGCAGGCGGCTCCCAAGGAGTACATCGCCAAAGCGGTTCTCGGCGTGGCGACCGACTCGCTCGACGCCGATGGTGCGATCCTCGAACGTAACAAGATGACCGTCACACGTGCCGAGATGGAGACCGTGATGTCGCGGTTTGTAGGTACGATCTCACAGGTGCCACCGATGGTGTCGGCACGCAAGGTAGGTGGTCGTAGGCTCTACGAGCTTGCCCGCGAGGGCATCGAGGTCGAACGTGAAGCCCGTGACGTTGACATCTATGTGCTGGATCTGATCGACTTCGCTCCATTGCCGTACCCCGAGGTCACCTTCAGGGCGGTTTGTGGCACCGGCACGTACCTGCGAACCCTTGCCGACGATATGGCGATCGCACTTGGAGGCCGGGCTCATCTGAGCGCGTTACGCCGGGTCCGCAACGGATCGCTTCACGTCAACGACGCCGTCGGCATCGAGGACCTCGCGGACATGGTTGCAGAGGGGGGTGAGGACGACATCGTCTTGTCCCCACGAGACGGGCTACCCGACCTCGTTGAAGTGATCGTCGGCGACGACCTGGCCGCCGGGGTCTCGAGCGGTCTGGCTTTTCCGGTGGCGGCTCTGGCGAGCGAGAGACCGGACAAGGGCCTACTACGAGTCGTCGACCGTGAGGGCAAGCTGCTTGCCGTGTACCGCGTCGAGAAGGGAAAAGCAATGCCGGAGGTTGTTCTGGCATGAAAGTGTTGCAGGGCGACTACCGGGCGTGGGAGCCCCTTTCTCAGCCGACGGCAGTGACGATCGGTGTGTACGACGGGGTGCACCTCGGGCACCAACGGGTGCTCAGCACTCTTTGTGACACCGGCCTGCCGGTCGTCGTGGCAACCTTTCGGGACCACCCCATCCGTACGATCGCGCCCGAGGCAGCGCCTCCGATGCTGACCACAACCGCACAGCGGATCGAGCTGTTCGAGCGGTACGGTGTGTCCGTCGTCGCAATTTTGGAGTTCGACGACGATCTCCGCAGGCTGCCCGCCGAAGAGTTTGTCGAGAAGGTAATCGTGGCGAAGCTCCGGGCGGTCCGAGTCGCCGTCGGGCGGGGGTTTCGGTTCGGGCATGATCAGCTCGGTGATGTCGCGCTCTTGCGCAGAATGGGGGACCAGCACGGCTTTGATGTCGACGACCTCCAGATCTTCGAGACCGGGGTTCCGGTGCGATCAACTGTCATCCGTGCATTGCTCGAAGCGGGCGACGTTGCTGCAGCAGACCGGCTGCTGGGGCGGCCTTTCCAGCTCGAGGGAAAGGTGGTCGCCGGCGACCAACGTGGGAGGGAGATCGGGTTTCCAACGGCCAACCTCGAGACCCGAGACGACGTGATCGTTCCCGGCTCAGGGGTCTATGCGGTGCGATTGCATTGGGCGGGGCAGCGTCACGACGGGGTGGCCAATATCGGCAGACGCCCTACGTTTGGTGGGACAGAGTATGTCGTCGAGGCGCACGTTCTCGACTTCTCGGGGGATCTGTACGGTGAGCGAATTGTCGTCGACTTCATCGAGAGGCTGCGTGCCGAACGCAAGTTTGACGGGGTTGCTGCGCTGGTTGAGGCGATCGAGGCGGACGTAGCCCTCGCACGCGGCCTGCTGAAGGAGGATGGATGACCAGGATCCGGGTGGACTCGGGCTCACCGTACGAGCAGCTCTATGGCTTCGCCAGAGGGGTGCGGCGCGGATCGCGAGTCGAGATCGCCGGCACGGCCCCGATCCCGGAGCACGGTCAGCCCGTGGCAGAGACGGCATATGAGCAGATGAAACGTTGTGGCGAGATCGTCATCAGAGCGCTGGAGCGGCTCGGCAGCTCGCCGGACGATGTGGTGCGCACCCGCATGTACATCACCGATGCCGAAGACGCAGACGAGATAGGACGGGCTCACGGCGAGATGTTCGGCACCGCCCGACCTGTGGCGACGATGGTGGTGGTAGCAGGATTGCTCGATCCTGCCTGGAAGGTCGAACTAGAGGTCGAGGCAATAGCCGAGTAGGCGGTCGCCCCACGGGTCCACCCAGAAATCACGCTCACATGGAAACAACGCCCACATAGAAATCACATTGACCGACGGCCAAGGGGCCAAGCCCTGGCCGGCCCGCACTAGGTTGGGCTGTGTTGTTGACCGAGAGGGTAACCATGAAGCCGCTCGAGACCTACGCCGTTGTCCCCAAGCTCCCAAGTGAGCTCGAACCGCTCCGCCGCGTTGTCTACGACCTGCATTGGTCCTGGAACCATACTGCGATCGGTCTGTTCCGTCGTCTCGACCAGGATCTGTGGGAGTCCTCGGGTCACAACCCGGTGTTCATGTTGGGCAACGTCAGCCAGGAGACGCTGGACGAAGCCGCAAATGATCCGGCGTTTCTCGCCCACCTCGCCAGCGTCGTTGCGGAGTTCGACGACTACTCGGCATCGAAAGGGACATGGTACGAACGAGTCCATGGAACCTCGTCCCCGCTCGAAGTCGCCTACTTCTCTTTGGAGTTCGGTATCACCGAATGTCTGTCGATCTTTGCCGGAGGGCTCGGAATCCTGGCCGGCGACCATCTCAAGTCGGCGAGTGACCTCGGGGTGCCGCTCACCGGGATCGGTCTGCTGTATCAGGAGGGCTACTTCCGGCAGACCCTCAACGAGGCAGGCTGGCAACAGGAGACCTACGAGCCCAACGACTTCCACAACCTCCCCGTCACCCAGGTGTTGGACGCCGACGGCGCACCGGTGACCGTCTCGGTACCGTTCCCCGACCGCGAGGTGTTGGCGCTCGTCTGGAAGGCTCAGGTAGGACGGGTGGCGCTGTATCTACTCGATACCAACCACGAACGCAATCAGCCCGAAGATCGCAGTATCACCAACCAGCTCTACGGGGGGTCCCGCGAGACGAGGCTGAGACAGGAGCTCATGCTCGGGGTCGGAGGATTCCGGGCTCTCGAGAGACTTGGGATCGAGCCAAACGTATTCCACATGAACGAGGGGCACTCGGCCTTCCTCGTCCTCGAGTGGATCTCGCGTACGATGAAGACGCACGGGCTTTCGTTTGCGGAGGCGAAGGAAGCAGTCGCCGGGTTGGTGTTTACCACCCACACCCCGGTCCCGGCCGGTCACGACTACTTTGGGCCGGACCTCGTCTCACGCTATCTGGGGCGCTACGCAGAGGAGTTCGGGCTCTCGATCGACGCTTTCCTCGGGTTGGGTCGCCGCAACCCCGACGACAAGTTCGAGGAGTTCTGCAACACGATCCTGGCGCTGGACACGGCCTCTTATACAAACGGCGTCAGCAAGCTGCACGGTGTCGTCAGCAGGCAGATGTGGACCGAGCTGTGGCCCGATCTCCCGGTCGAGGAGATCCCAATCAGCGCAATCACCAACGGCGTGCACGCAAAGTCGTGGGTGTCACAGGACATGAAGGAGCTCTACGACCGGTACCTGGGCCCCAAGTGGCGGGAGGAGCCGGCCGACGCAGACCTCTGGAAACGGGTAAACGACATTCCACTCGGTGAGCTGTGGCGAACCCGTGAGCGGAGACGGGAACGTCTTGTCGGCTTCGCCCGCAGACGTCTCAGCCGGCAGTTGGCGGCACGTGGCGCCCCCCAATCGGAGGTAGCCATGGCGGACGTCGTACTCGATCCGAACGCGCTCACGATCGGCTTTGCCCGCCGCTTTGCCACCTACAAGCGTGCAGACCTGATCCTCGAGGACACGGCGCGTCTCGTGGACTTGATGGCGAGCGCCGACCGGCCCTTCCAGATCATCTTCGCCGGGAAGGCACACCCCGCAGACGACGGTGGCAAAGAGTTGATCAGGAGGATCATCGACCTGACCCGAGACCCCCGGATCCGTCGCCACATGGTGTTCATCGCCGACTATGACATGTCGATTGCTCGGGCGCTGGTTCAGGGTGCGGACGTGTGGCTTAACACACCCGTCCGGCCGCTCGAGGCGAGCGGCACCAGTGGGATGAAGGCTTCGGTCAATGGTGTCCTCAACCTGAGCACGCTCGATGGCTGGTGGGATGAGGCGTACGAGACGGGTGTTGGCTGGGCTATCGGTCGTCGGGAACCGCACACCGATCCTGCGGAACGGGACCGGTTCGAGGCGCATGCCCTCTACGACCTGATCGAACGTGACGTGGCCCCACTCTTCTACGACCGCGGTGTCGATGGTCTTCCGAGGGGATGGCTGGCGAAGATGCAAAACGCCCTGTCACATCTCAGTAGCTACTTCAACACCCACCGGATGGTTCGTCAGTACACCGAGCGCTACTACCTACCTGCCGCCGACCGGCGGCGAATGATGGGTGCCAACGACGGTGCGCGCGCTCGCGACCTTGCCTCCTGGAAGAGGCGGGTGCGAAAAGCCTGGCCACAGGTCAGGGTGGTAGACGTGAGCAGCTCGGCTACCCGCGAGGAGATTCCGGTCAGCGAAGCGATGACGGTGACTGCGGAGGTCCACCTTGCAGGGATGACTCCCGACCAGGTCACCGTCGAGCTATACAAAGGTTCAATCGATCCGGGTGGTGAGATCGTCGACGGGCACGCCACGATCATGGATCCGATCAAGTCGACGGGTGACAACCACCTTTTCGAAGCCGGGGATGTGTCGTTCGACAGGAGCGGCAAGCACGGGTTCACGGTGCGGGTCTTGCCACATCACGTCGACCTGCCCAATCCGTACCAACCGCGTCTAATCCGCTGGGGTTGAGTGTGGTTTTGGAGGCTGGTGTGTGAAAGGAGCCGTGACGGCTCGCCTCACCGACAATCCGGCGCTCCCGGCGGCGCAACCCAGCCAGAACAGGCGATTCACACCAACCTCCCGGCGGTGTCGGGTTGGCACATGGTGTTTGCGTGTTACAATCTCCGTGGACGTTCGTCCGCGCTTTCTTTTCTCAAAAGGGAACCTCTGCGTGAAAGACACGAAGACGATTATCGAAGAACATGGGCTGCACGACTCCGACACGGGTTCGCCCGAGGTTCAGGTCGCGTTGCTCACCGAACGCATCAGCCATCTCACCGAGCATTTGAAGGTCAACAAGAAAGACCATCACAGCCGGCGCGGACTGCTGATGATGGTCGGCAAGCGTCGACGACTTCTCAAATACCTCAGAAACCAGGACGTCGAGAGGTATCGCAGCCTCATAGCGAGTCTTGGCCTGAGGCGATAGGAGCTCACTGAAGGCGGCTGAGTGCCGCCTTCTGTTTGTTCTCAGACACAGGAGGGGGATTGCCCTCAGTTGTCAGTGGTCGGGTTTCAGCCCGCCCGAAGCTCGACCACTGCCAATTGTGCGCTTTCCCCCCAGATATAAGGAGACGCGCGTGGCAGAGACCACAGTACGCGGTCGCATTGGCGACAAAGAGCTCGTTCTTTCAACGGGCAAGCTTGCGCTCCTCGCAGACGGCGCCGTTGTCGCCAGCATTGGCGAAACGGACGTGCTTGTTACAGCAACGGCCAGCCGCAACCTGCGAGAGACTGCAGATTTTTTCCCACTCACCGTGGATGTCGAGGAGAGGATGTACGCCGTCGGGCGGATACCGGGCTCCTTCTTCCGCCGTGAAGGGCGGGCCACCGAGAAAGCAACGCTGACGGCACGGTTGATCGACCGCCCGCTGCGTCCATCGTTCCCGGATGGCTTCCTCTACGAAACCCATGTGGTGGCAACCATCCTCTCCGCGGATCTGGTGAACGACTACGACGTCGCAGCACTCAACGCGGCATCGACAGCGCTCACTATTAGCGCGATCCCGTTCCTCGGCCCGATAGGTGCGGTCAAGCTCGCCTTGAGCAACGGAGAATGGATACCGTTTCCCACCTTCGCAGAGCTCGAAGAATCGGTGTTCGAGATCGTCGTCGCCGGCAAGCGAAACGCGGCAGGAGATGTCGATATCGCCATGGTCGAGGCAGGTGCCACTGAGAACGGGCATCGCATGGTCGACGGTGGTCAGGCTCCGAGCGACGAAGAGAGCATCACCCGCGGTCTCGAGGAGGCCAAGAGGTATATAGGCCAGATCATCGACCTGCAAGAGGAGCTGAGGACAAAGGCCGACAAGCCGCCGGCGGTGGAGTTCCCACTCGTTGAGTCATACAGCGAAGAGCTGTACTCGCGTGTCGAGGCAATTGCCAAGCCGAAGTTCGACGCGCTCGGCACCATCGTCGACAAGACCGAGCGACGCGAGGCAGAGGCCCGTGTTGCTGAGGAGACGATGGGCACGCTGGCGATACCGGAGGACGAAACGGCCACACAAGCAGCTGCCACCAAGGCGATCAAGGCTGTACACAAGCAGGTCATGCGGTCCCGGGTGGTCAACGAGAGTATCCGGATGGACGGGCGTGGGCTCACCGATATCCGGCCGATCGATATCGAGGTCGGTCTGCTCAGCCAAGCCCACGGCTCGGGGTTGTTCAAGCGCGGCGAGACCCAGGTGTTGAATACAACGACGCTTGGCATGCTCCGCATGGAGCAGATGCTCGACACGATCAGCGCCGACGAGTCCAAGCGTTACATGCACCACTACAACTTCCCGCCCTTCTCGACAGGCGAGACCGGGTTTATGCGCGGGCCAAAGCGTCGCGAGATCGGCCATGGTGCGCTTGCGGAGAAGGCATTGCTGCCGGTGATTCCACCAGTTGATGATTTCCCGTACGCCTACCGGCTGGTTTCCGAGGTGCTCATGTCCAACGGGTCGAGCTCAATGGCTTCGGTCTGCGGGTCGTCTTTGTCGCTGATGGATGCCGGTGTGCCGATCGAGGCACCGGTGGCGGGGATCGCGATGGGTCTCATCGAGCAGGACGGCAAGTATGTCACCCTGACCGACATTCTCGGAGCGGAGGACCATCTCGGTGATATGGACTTCAAGGTTGCCGGCACGCGGGAGATGATCACGGCGCTACAGCTCGATACCAAGATCGAGAGCCTCCCGGCTGAGGTGCTGGTCCAGGCGATGGGTCAGGCGCGCGACGCCCGTTTGTTCATTCTGGAGAAGATGGCCGAGGTGATCGCCGGGCCACGTGAGGAGTTGGCTGCCAATGCGCCGAAGATCGAGGCGATCGAGATCCCCAGGGACAAGATCGGCGAGGTTATCGGCCCCAAGGGCAAAACCATCCGTGAGCTCGAGGAAGAGACCGGTGCCACTATCGAGATCGATGACGAGGGCATAGTGAGGGTCGGCGCCTCTGACAAGGCATCAATGGAGCTTGCCAGAGAGCGGATTCTCGCGATCGGGTTCCCACCGGAGGCCCAGGTCGGAGAGACATACGACGGCGAGGTCGTCAACATCACCAAGTTCGGTGCGTTCGTGAACATCCTCCCAGGAAGAGATGGCCTGCTACACATCTCGAAGATGGGAGGTGGCAAGCGCATCGACAAGGTCGAGGATGTGCTCGCTCTCGGAGACAAGGTCAATGTCGTTGTTCGTGAGATCGACGACCGGGGCAAGGTGAGCCTCGACCTTGCCGAAGGGGTCCAGCTCGTCGACGAGAACACGCCGACCGGCAACGGTGGCGGCGGCAGGGGAGAGCGGTCCGAGCGTCGTGACGGTGGCCGGGATCGTGATGGTGGTCGGGATCGTGATGGTGGCCGTCGTGATGGTGGTCGGGATCGTGATCGAGGTGGCCGTGGTGGTCGCAGTCGAAGCCGTGAGCCCGGCGATCGGGACCAAGGCGACAGCCGGCGGGAATCCCCGAACCGGACTGTAGTGTCGTTCGAGGATGAGTTCGAAAAAGGTCTGTAAGCGGAAGGCTCTGAGCCGATGAGGGTGAGGCCCCTGCCCGGTGGGGGCCTCATTCGCGTCCGGATGGAGCCGGTTCGGATGGAGCCGGTTCGGATGGAGCGCGTCCGGATGGAGCGTGTTCGGGTTCAGCCCCGAGAGGTGGTCAGTCCTCGAGGATGAAGGTGAGCTTCATGTCTACCCGGAAGTGCTTGATCGTCCCGTCCTCGGCAAGCACGACCTTCTGCTCGGAGATCCAGGCCCCTCGAATACCGTCGATGGTGCGCTGCGCCTTGGAGATGCCCTTGCGGATGGCGTCTTCAAAGGACCCGGGTGAAGTAGACGTGATTTCGATCACCTTCGCAACAGACACTTGGAGCTCCTCTCATCGACGGTGTCGCATCAAGGGTACCGCGTCCCCGGACCCTCAACTAGTCCGGGCGGCGTTGATCGGTCTATCGTTCTGGGAACCGATGGCAGCGCCCGAGACGTCCAAGCGGTATCTAAGCGGGAGATCCACCCATGACAGTGAAGATTCGGACAGTCTTGGCGCTGCTGCTTGCCACGGCCACATTCCTGGCGGCGTGTTCGGGGGGCGACTCCGGCTCGGGAGCGGATAACACCACCGAGGGCTTTGACGAGATATCCGGTGTCATAGAAGGAGGAGACGCCGAGGCGCCGGAGGAGGCAGCCTCCGACGCGGCGAGCGAGAGGGACACGCTCGGCAGCGGCGGGGTCGAAGGTGCTGTGCTCCAGACCAGCACCCTCGGGCGTGACATCATCTTCACGGCCGACATGACGGTTGCCGTCACCGATGTTGCAGCTGCCGGTGCAGAAGCGACCCGCATCGTCGAGGAGCTGGGTGGGTACCTGTTCGGTCAGGAGACCACGGGCGCCCCCGAGCCACGTAGCGTGCTCACCTTCAAGGTGCTGCCTGGCGACTTCCAGGAAGCGTTGAGCCGGCTCGGCTCGGTAGGGGAGATCAGGACGCAGAACGTCTCGGCCGACGATGTCACCGAGCGTGTCGTCGACCTAGAGTCCCGGATCGCAACTGCCGAGGCGAGCGTCGAGCGGTTGAAGAGCTTTCTCGAGGAAGCGGGTGACATCGAGACCATCGCCGAGTTGGAGAATCAGCTTCTCCAGCGTGAGACCGATCTGGAGACGATGCGGGGCCAGCTTCGCACCGTACGGGATCGGGTGGATCTGGCGACCATCTATCTGACGCTCACCGAGGCGCTGAGCAATCCGGATCTGGAGGTCCAAGTGACCGGTGTCGCCGGTCATGATGACGGCGTGTCGTGCCCCGGTGACGGTCAGATCATCGAGGAGGAGGGCGAGCCGGCAACGGTCTGCTTTGAGATCGTCAACACCGGTGATACCCCGCTTGCCGGCTTCGAGCTGACCGACACGGTACTCGAGGTCGAGTTGGACGATCTCATCGTCGTGTGGGGCGACCCTGATGGAGTCCTCGAGCCCGGGCAGTCGATGGTGCTCGCTCATGAGCTGACAGTCGACAAGAACCTTCGGCGCACCCAAACCAGAGTTAGCGCCGAGCCGGTGAACCAGGAAGGCAACCGGATCGAGGGCCGTGAGGTTGCCGGCACCACCGTCATGAGTATCACGGCGGTCGATCCGGGTGGTCTACCCGGGTTCCAAGACGGTCTCGATGCGAGCTGGAATGCGCTGCAGTGGATCGGCGGCGTGATCATCCTCTTCGCAGGTGCGATCTTGCCGTTTGTCATTCCGGTGGCGTTGCTTGCTGCGATCGGGCTGTGGATCGCTCGCCGTTCCCAGAGGCGTGACGACGACGACACCACCCCACCCTGGCACACCGAAACCGAGTAACCGCTTCGTGCGTACACCAGCCACGAAGTCTGCGGTGTGCTACGCCAGAACGGATTGGGTCGGTCCTCTTGCGGGTCGAACAAGTGTTCGATAAGCTGTGAGACCCAGCAAGGCGGAGCGGTGGCGGCGGCGGAGACGGCACGACTAGATCATCTCAAAGGCAATCACAAAGGCAATATCGCCGCGCCGGCCGACCTGCTCACACTTCAACCGGGGCGGGTCACCGGTCTCATCGGTCATCCCGGGTTCGGACTCACCCGGCTCGGGCTGACCATGCTGGCATCGAGAGAGAAGCTCGGCATAGTCGCCTATCTCGACGTAAGAGGCTGGCTCAGCCCCCCGGCTGTCTGGGAGGCCGGGGTCTCCCCGGAGCAACTGGTGGTAGTTCGTTGTGACGACCCGGTCCGCTGGGCCCGTGTCGCCTCGCATCTGCTCGAGGGGGTAGGCGCTGTTTATGCCGAGGTGCCGGTTCGCGCCAAACCTGCACAGCTTCACAAGCTGGTGGCCCTGGCTAGAAGCCGGAAGACACCACTGGTGCTGCGCCCGCTCCAGGGCGATCTCCCCAGCGGAATGACCCATCTCCGACTCGAAGCCCGGCAGGTGATCTGGGAGGGAGCCGACCACGGTCACGGACGGCTCACCCGGCGCCGGCTCATCTTCGAGGCATCTGGGAAGGCAATGCGTGGCATGACGAGGCTCATCGAGGTGGAGGACAATGGAACGAACGCTATGCGTTTGGTTTCCGGACTGGCCGTTGCGCCGTCCGGACGTGCCACCGGCTGAGCCCTGTCAGGCGGTCGACGACAAGAGCATCGTCATTGCCGTCAACCGCCCAGCGGCCGATGCAGGTATCCGGGTGGGCATGCGCCGTCGTGAGGCAGAGGCGGTTTGCCCGACCGTGGTCACCATCGACCACGATCCCGGTGCCGAGATGGCTCGCTTCGAGCGGGTGGCGGTTGCCGTCGAGACACTCATCCCCCGTATCGAGGTCATTTCCCCGGGTCTGATCCTGGCTCCGGTCACCGGTGCGGTTCGCTACTTTGGTGGTGAACAGCCCCTTGTCGATCGGATCGACAAGGAAGTCGGAGCCGTGGCCGGGACCGGGTACCGGGTCGGTCTGGCTGCCGGCCCTTTTGCTTCCCGGCGAGCCGCCGAGATGGCAACCGATGCCGACCCCATCTTCATCGTCACAGACGACGACTCGTTCCGCAGCGCTCTCGATGTAGCTGTATTGGGTAGCGAGGATATGGCGGCCGTATTCCGCTGGCTCGGGATCGGCACGCTCGGTGAGCTGGCCGCCTTACCGAGAGAAGCGGTGGTGTCCCGTTTTGGGGTCGATGGGCTACAAGCTCACCGGCTGGCCTGTGGAGAGGATCGGGAGACACATGATCGGGTCATAGCCGACGATCTGAGTGTCGAAGAGCGATTTGATCCTCCGCTGGAGAACCTGGAACAGGTTGCCTTTGTTGCCCGGTCGATTGCCCATCTTCTGCTCAATGCACCTGTGCTTCACGGAGCCATCCCGCACCGGATCGAGATAGAGGCCGAAGCAGCCGACGGTACGGTGCGGACCAGGACGTGGCGTAGTGCCGACCCCTTCAACGAGCGCATGCTGGGGGAGCGGGTCCGCTGGCAGCTCCAGGCCTGGCTCGACTCTGCGAGGATGCGGAGTGGTCCCGGGATCCGAGGTGGGTTGGTGCGGCTCCGGATCATGCCTGCCGACCTCTCCGACCGGGGCCGACAACTTACGCTCGACGAGGATGCCCTGTCAGCGGCGGAAGCACAGCGAGCATTTACCCAGACCCAGGCGATAGTCGGCAACGATGGGGTGCTCCAGGCGATCCCGCAAGGAGGTCGTGACCCCGGCGAGCGGGCACTCTGGTACCGGTGGGGGGAGACCCCCCCTGCCCCGGAACGGGATCCCCGGGCACCATGGCCGGGTCAGGTCCCCACACCGTTGCCGTCTCTGGTGCCACCCGACCCCTTTCCTCTTGCTGTCGAGTGGGATGGAGGTATACCAACCAGAGTCCGGTTGGGTAGCCGCTGGGTGGAGGTGCTGTCGTGGGCGGGTCCTTGGAGGAAGCTGGGACGTTGGTGGGACGGGGAGCACCCGGCAGACCGGTATCAGCTGGTCACCTCGGCCGGGGCATTTCTCTGTGCGGTGATCGACGGCAAAACCTACATGACCGGGGTCTACGACTGATGCAACTCATGAAACTGTCTGTCGATGATCCCGAAGACCTGATCTCGCAGCTTGTCGATGTCCCTGACGGTCAGCTCGCCGGTTGGGATCGGCCTGTGGATGACGACATCGGCATGGCCCCTGTAGAACACCTTGGACCCCGGTGGCCAGACATCCCACGTGCCACTCAGCGTCACAGGGACAACCGGCAAACCGGTAGAGATTGCCATCCGGAACGCCCCCTTCTTGAAGGGGTGGATCTCACCGTCCCGGCTGCGCGTGCCTTCGGCGAACACGATGATCGAGTACCCGTTCGTCTTCGCCCTCGCCACACCCTCGTTGATGGCGGCATACGACGATGCTCCTGCGCCCCGGTCGATCTTGACGATCCCGGCGACATGGAGGGCCTGGGCGAATACCGGGATCTTGTACAGCTCCTTTTTGGCCAGGTACCGGATCGGGGTGGGGATTGCCCGGAAGAGCAAAGGGATATCGAAATTGGAGAGGTGGTTGGCGAGGAAGAAGTACTGGGTGCCCGGCTCGATGTGATCGGCGCCGGAAACGGTGAAGCTCATCGGCGGGACCAGGAGGAACAGACGGCTCCAGAACTGGACGAGAAACTCCCCGACACGACGCATCCGGAGCGTCATCACCAGGATGAACACGGCAGAGATGACGATAGTGAAAAGGAAGAACAAAGGCACTGCAATGGCGGATCGAATGGCCAGCAAGATCCTCGTCATCTGTGAGTTGATTTTGTCATCTCCGGTTAGCGTAGTGCAGCGCTTTCGGAGGAAGGAGATCGAATGCGGGAACTGAGCAACAGCCAGGCACGGCGAATCGCCCTCGCCGCACAAGGGTTCGCCGACGCGCGGCCGCAGGGGCGGGTCGATCGTCGCCACTTCCGCCGGGTCATCGACCGGATCGGGTTGCTTCAGCTCGACTCCGTCAACGTGCTGCAACGGTCGCATTACCTGCCTGTGTGGTCCCGGTTGGGGCCCTATCGCATCGATGCCCTCGACGAGTACACGGCTCGTAGCGGTGAGATGTTCGAGTACTGGGGGCACGTTGCGTCGTTATTACCCGTCCACCTTCACCGTCTGCTGCGGTGGCGAATGGACGCCGTCCAAGCGGGGCCACGGACAGGGGCGATGCTCGAGGAGCATCCGGACTATCTGGAGTCGGTGCTCGCCGAGATCACAGAGCACGGTCCGCTGACGGTATCGGACCTCTCCGACCCGGGAACACGCACCGGTCCATGGTGGGGTCATGGCAAGGGCAAGGTCGCCCTGGACTGGCTGTTCTCTAAGGGTGTGATCACGGCATACCGGAACGGGAACTTCGGGCGTCTCTACGACCTCCCGGAGCGAATCATCCCCGAGGAGCATCTGAACGCCCCTGCGGCCACAGCGGAGGAGGCGTTTCGCGAGCTCTTGCTGCTGAGTGCCCGGCACCACGGAGTCGGCACGGCTGCCGACCTCGGCGACTACTACAGGCTCCGTATGCCGGTGGTGCGCCCGATCCTGAATGAGCTGGTGGCGGCCGGTGACCTGGAGGAAGTGCAGGTAGAGGGCTGGACGCAGCCGGCCTATATGCATCCCCAGGCGCGATCGCCGCGCCGGATCTCCACCACCGCCCTGCTCAGCCCGTTCGACCCGGTGGTGTGGGAACGGGATCGGGCGGAACGGCTCTTCGGCTTTTATTACCGGATAGAGATCTATGTGCCGGAGCCCCAGCGAGTGTACGGGTACTTCGTCCTGCCGTTCCTCATGGACGATCGGCTGACCGCTCGCGTTGACCTGAAGTCGGATCGGAAGAACAGCGTCTTACGGGTCAAAGGGGCGTTTTACGAATCGGGCGAGGACCCGGAGGTGGTCGCAGTGCGCCTGGCGCCTGAACTGACCGCGATGAGCGAGTGGCTGGGTCTGGGTGACGTCGACGTCAGCGACAATGGGAATCTGGCACCGACGCTCAGCCGGTTCGTCGGTGGTTGAGATAGATTGCTTCCACCTGGTCGTCGAATGGAACCCGGTGCTGGGCACCATTGCTCCAATCCTTGAAGATGAGGTCGTTCGTTCCTTCCTCCTGCAACACCAGGAACCGATCGTTGAACGATGTCCCGACCACTCGCGCAGGTTCCTCCACCGAGGTGATGCGCGTCGAGCGGGTGTTGACGGCCTTGGCGAGAATGGAAGTGTGCCCATCCTCCTGGCCGGTTATCGCAACGATCCAGTCTCCATCCACCAGGAATCTGTAGTCGGAACCGCCGACGTCCAGACTCGGTATCTCAGTCCTGGTGCCGTCCGGATTGAGTAGGAAGGGAACGCCCAGATCGTCCGTTGGTTCGACGACCAGCAATGTGCCGTCGGGTGCCGAGTCGAACAGCTCCCCATCGGCGGACCGGACGGGGACTCCGTCGGCATCAAATCCAACCGTGCGGTCCCCGTTCTGTGTGGCGAACCCCCAATCACCCCATGCCGACAAGAGGTGCGGCCCATCGGTGACTGTGATCTCCAACAAGGGGGCGGTCCGGGGCGTGATAGAGCCGGACAGGTCGGCGACGCTGATGATGGTTTCACCGGTGCCGGAGTCCGCCGGCCCGGTCCATGCAATCAGATTCGGGTCCGTTGGATGCCAGAGACCGTTGGTGGCGGCGGGAAGGTGGATCAGGTTGCTGCCATCGACACGACCTATGACGAGTGTCGCATCGACTGCCCCAGACAGGGCGGCATAGCGTGTTCCGTCTGCGTTGAACGACGCAGCCTGTGGCTGCTGAACCAGCAGCGAGACGGAATCCGGCGCTGCCGCGTCCGGGTCCCATGTCACCATTCCGGCCGACGCGTCGCCCAATACGATCATTTGGAGCGGTTCACTTGCGGCGGGAAAGAGTCGGCTTAGAGACCGGGGCGGTGTCGTGGTCGTAGGCGGAGTTGTCGTCGCGGCATCGCGTAGCGTCGTCGTCGTGATGCCTCCAGTCGCCGTACCGGTCGATCCTCCCGCACCGAGACCTGTGGCGATGACGCCAAATGCAATCGCTCCCGCAGCAATGACCGTCAGCGGAACCCACCGCCTCTTTGGCTCGGCAGGACCACGTGTCGAGCCCATGTCCAAGTCGTCCAGCGGGAGGGGTCGTATTCTCGACCCGGAATCCCTAGCCTCCATTGGCGTTAGAGCCTAACCGTCGGTGGGCGCAGATTCCACGGCCATCCGTCCCGCTATGGTCTTGCCAATACGTCGATCTGTGAGGTAGGAATGGTGAGTTTCGAGGGTCGTGTGGCGATTGTCACCGGTGCCGGTGGAGGCCTGGGACGAGAGCATGCGCTGCTGCTTGCTTCCCGTGGTGCTTCGGTCGTCGTCAACGACCTGGGTGGCTCGGTGTCGGGCGAGGGATCCGACGCATCTGCAGCCGACGTGGTAGTCGCTGAGATACAAGCGGCTGGGGGGACGGCAATTGCCGAACACTCCTCGGTGGCCGACCCCGCTGGGGGCGAGGCGATCGTGGCTAGGGCTCTCGACGAGTTTGGGCATCTCGACATCGTCATCAACAACGCTGGAATCCTGAGAGATAAGAGCTTTGCCAACATGACGCCTGAGTTCCTCCATCCCGTGCTCGACGTGCATCTGCGGGGTGCGTTCTACGTCACCCGTCCCGCGTTTGCTCACATGAAGGAGCGGGGATACGGACGTATTCTGTTCACGAGCAGCGGATCGGGTCTGATGGGTAACTTCGGCCAAGCCAATTATGGGGCCGCCAAGATGGGCATGATCGGTCTGATGAACGTGCTCAGGATCGAGGGTGCCCGTTACGACATCAGAGTCAACGCGGTAGCCCCGATAGCGCTCACACGGATGACCAAGGGCCTTTTCGACGGTGCCGTCGACCTCTTCGCCCCCGAACAGGTTTCCCCGGCCGTCGCCTATCTGGTATCGGAGGACTGCGAGTTGACGGGTGAGATCTGGTCGGTCGGTGGTGGTTCGGTGAGCCGCTTCTTCATCGGGCTGACCGATGGATACGTCAAGCACCCCGATAACGGAGCGCTGACCATCGAAGACGTAGCCTCCAACCTCGATGTCATTCGCGACGAAACCGACTACATCGTGCCCTTCTCGTCACAGGACGAGTTCGGCAAGCTCGGGCCCAGGCTCAGGTAGTGGAGCGTGGAACCCCCGGCAGCCGGTGCGGCCAAGGACGAATGGCGCCGGTGGGCCTCGGCGCGGCGCGCCGGAGTGGACTGGGCGGCCATCTCCGCCGTGGTGGTCGACGGTCTGATGGAATGGATGGCGCCGGATCCATATCAGACGGTTCTTTTGTTTCTACCCCTTTCGGATGAGGTCGACCTGCGGCGGTTGATGGACGTCGACCGCCAGACCCGATTTGTGGCAACCAGGACACCGGAACGTGGCGGAGCGCTCAGCGTTCACGAGCTCGGAGGACCGCTCGAGGTCCACCGCTTCGGATTCCTGCAACCACATGCCGACGCACCGCGGGTTGGCCCCGACGCAATCGACACTGCCTTGGTGCCGGGCCTTGCCTTCGACCTATACGGCAACCGGCTGGGGCACGGCGCCGGCTACTTTGATCGGCTGCTCGTGACAACGAGGCTGGGAGCGAGTTTGGTGGGTGTAGTGCCGGCCGACCTGGTGGTTGACCAGCTTCCCGTCGAGCCGCATGACGTCCCGGTTGGCTTCCTGGCCACCGAGGAAGGCGTGATCGAGACGGCCTGAATCCTCAGGTTCCGACGCTGCGGACGGCTTCCGGGGCGATGTGAAACGAGACCTCGTCCCCGATGTTGAAGTGGCGAGGGCTCGCCGCGACGAGTGAGACGTCATCGACGGTGAACTCGACTGAGTATTCGCCGCTGCGGAACACCGATCCCGTGGCCCTTCCGACGTGTGGGCCGTCTGAGGCGACCCTTATCGCCTGGGCGGGGATGACGATGCGATGTTCCCCGGCGGGCAGGTTCGACTCGAAATCCGCCCAGCCGAGATCCGCCCTTCCGTCGACGACCTTGGCATCGACGATGGCGTCGAACCCGAGCATCCTCGCCACGAACTCATCCTGGGGATCGTTCCACAACTCCTGGGGTGATCCCTTCCGGATGAGACGGCCATGGTTCATCACGGCGACCGTGTCGGCGATGGCGAACGCCTCGTCACGATCGTGCGTGACGTAGAGCGCCGTCACCGATAGGGCCGAGAAGATCGCCTTCATCTCAGCGATCAGGTGCTCACGCAGTGTCCGATCCAGGGCCCCGATCGGCTCATCGAGAAGGATGAGCTTCGGTGACGGTGCCAGAGTTCTGGCCAGAGCGACCCGCTGCTGTTCGCCACCGGACAGCTCGTGGACGGGCCGATTCTGGTAGCCCTCGAGACCGACGGTCTCGAGGACATGAGCGACTCGCTGCTCTCTCCGTATCCGGTCCTGACGCTGCATCCGCAGACCAAACTCGACATTGCCACCAACGCTGAGATGTGGAAACAGGGCGTAGTCCTGGAACATGAGCCCGAAGCCACGTTCGTGGGGTGGCACGTCCCTCAGATTGCGGCCGTTCCAGGTGACCGTGCCGATGTCCGCTTCCTGGAGACCGGCCAGGACGCGCAGCAGGGTCGTTTTGCCACATCCGGATGGCCCCATGACTGCGACAATCTCGGAGTCGTGAACGGTGAGGTTGACCGCATCGAGCGCGTACGTCTCGTCAAAGAGGACGGTGAGACGGAGACCTTGCAGCATCTAGAAGTCCCCCAGTCCTTCGGTGCGCAACCGTTCGATGACGAGTATCGCCACTGTCGTCCCGATCATGAGAATTGTGCTGAGTGCCATTGCGTTAGTGAAGTTATCAGTTCCGGGCCTCCCCAGAAGACGGAAGATCGCAGTCGGCAATGTGGGGTTGCTTGGCAACGCCAGGAAGGAGGTTGCACCAAATTCACCGAGGGATACGGCGAAGGCGAATCCGGAACCGATCAGCGCCGACTTGACCACAAGCGGCAAGTCGATCTCTCGCCATACACGATCCGGTGGAGCCCCCAATACCGCTGCGGCTTCCCGGAGCCGGTGTCGCACCGAGCGCATCACAGGCACCGCGGTGCGCACGACGAACGGTATGGCCACCATGGCGTGCGCGATGGGGATGATCCATATGGATGTCCGCAGATCAATCGGGGCGTCGAGCGCGATCAGGAAGCCGAACCCGAGCGTCACGGCCGAAGTGCCGAGCGGCAGCATGAGGAGGGCGTCGAAAGAGCGTGACACCCACCCCCGCCGGTAGGCGATCACGGTCGCGGCGGCGAGACCAATAGCGACAGCCAGCAGCGTTGCGACAACCGCAAACCGGGCGGAGTTCCACATCGCGGTGGTAGCCGGAGCCGCCATCCCCGGGAGACGGTCGCCGAGATTCCGATATGCCGATAGCGAATAGCCGGTATCGGTCCTAAACGAGCGGTCGACGAGCACAAACAGCGGAGCTCCCAGCAAGAGCAGCATCACCAAGAGGTTGCCGAGCACCCCCAACCGGTCGCCTCTCGTGACGAGCGGCCGGGCTGCGGCAACCCCGTGGTGCTGGAACTCGACGGCTCGGCGTTCCTGATATCGAGAGTAGAGCAATAGCGTCACAGTGATCCCGACTATCTGGAGGAGCGCCAATGCGGCGGCTACCTCGAAGTTGATCAATCCCGTTGCCTGGCGCCAGATTTCGACCTCGATCGTTGCGTGCTCGAGCCCGCCCAGAATGAGGATGATCCCAAACGAGGTAAACGTGAAGAGGAAGACGAGCGACGCGGCAGAGGCAATTGCCGGTCGAAGCATCGGCAACGTCACGCTCCAGAACGTGCGAAAGCGACTCGCCCCCAACATGGCGGCCGCCTCGTCGAGCGTCGGGTCGATTCGCTCCCAGTATGCCGATACGGTCCGGACAACGATCGAGTAGTTGAAGAACACGTGTGCGAGCAAGATCGCCCAGATGGTCTGGCGGAGGTCGACGCCGAGCGGGCCGCTTGGTCTGAGCAAAGCCAGAAACGCGCTGCCGACCACGACAGTCGGCAGCACGAACGGCACCACGATGGCAGCCCGCACCAGCCGCTTCCCGGGGAAGTCGTAACGAGCCATCACATGGGCGGCCGGGAGGGCGACGATGACTGTGAGCAACGTTGACGCAACCGCTTGCCACAACGTGAACCAGGCGACATTGAGTAGTGCGGGTCTCCCGGCCACGACCCGGATCGGGCCGAAGTCGATAGTGCCGTCGGAGGTGAATCCGGTTATCAGCACCGATAGCAGCGGGTAGACGAAGAAGTACGCGAGAAAAACGAGAGGTGTCGCCATGACGACGACCCTCCCGACCTTCCTCAGCGCAGCGTATCTGTCCATTCGTTGATCCATTCCTCCCGATTCTGCTCGATAGTCTCCGCGGGAACGAGCACGGGATCAACCGGAATTGGCGAAAAATCGGTGAAGACCTGTGGGATTTCCGCCTCAGAGTTGGCCGGGAAGACGAACATGTTGAGCGGGATGTCCTCCTGGACCGGCACCGATAGGAGGAAGTCGACGAGCATTCCGGCAGCATCGGGTGACTCGGTTCCGGCGAGGATCGCGGCATACTCCACCTGACGGAAGCAGCCGTCGAGCATCGAGCCGGTGGGTGCCTCTGCCGGGGGCGGGTCTGTGAAGTAGACCCCAACGGCGGGTGACGATGCATACGAGACGACTATCGGCCTATCTCCACCCTCGCCGCCGCCGCTGAACTCCCCGTAGTAGGCGTCCGACCATCCCGATGTCACGGTGACACCGTTGTCCTTCAGATCGGCCCAGTAGTCTCGCCATGTGTAGTCGCCCTCCTCGCCGAAGGTCCCGACCGTGGCGAGCAGGAAGGCGAGCCCGGGGGAGGAACTGGCGGGATCCTGGACCACCAGCATGTCCCGGTATTCGGGGTCGGTCAGATCACTCAGGGTCTCCGGTGGCGGGGTATCGGTGAACGCCGCCCGGTCATAGTTCACACACACATCGCCAAAGTTGATCGGCGTGACGTGCGGGTCGACAACGAGGGCGTCGGGAACCGTGTCCAGATGGTCGGATTCATACTCGAGGAAGATCCCCTCGCTGAGTGCACGGGACAGGAAGGTGTTGTCTATCCCGTACATGACGTCGGCGATCGGCGAGTCCTTGGTGAGGATCGCCTGGCTGACTACGGCACCGGCGTCACCGGATTGGAGCACATTGACGGTGATCCCCGTTTGCTCGGTGAACTGTTCGAGGGTGCCCTCCGACAGGGCGAAGGACTCGTGAGTCACCAAGGTGAGCTCATCGACTTCGGGTTCGTCGGCCGTGTCCGTCGTGGGGGCCGAGGCGATGGTGGTGGTCGTCTCGTCGGAGGAGTCACCGCACGCGGCGAGTGATGTTGCGAGCAATACCGTCAACACAGCCAATAGCGTGAGGGTCCGTTTGATGAGCATCCGTTTGATGAGCATCCGTTTGATGAGCATGGTCAGTCCTTTTCCTGGACGGTTAGTACCTGCCCACCCGTAACCAGAACCCGAGCTTCGTCGGCGACTATCTCATTGCTCACTCCGTGGGTCGAACCGGCCGCGAGCTCCAGATCGTCGAGGGGCCAACGCAATCCCTCGGAGCGGCAGGTGGCGGACCCGCCCACCGCGATCACCGAGAGCAGGTTGCCCCGCGAGCGCCGGTAACTGTGGGTGTCACCGGTGTGGAGGGCAACGATTATCGCCGACCCATCTCGCCAGTCGAGCGCCAACGAGTGATCCTCGAGCAGCAACATCGCGTTGGCCAGCGTATGGGCCATCCGGCCACCGGTGCCGCCAATGATGGTGCCCCGGGTGTAGCCGGCGCGACCCGCCGCCGCGATTGCCAACTCGAGGTCGGTGGCGTTCTTGTCAACCGGGTGGCGCTCGATGGTGATGCCGGCGGCCTCAGCGCGCGCGAGGGCATCGGGTGTCACCGAGTCCATATCACCGACGACGAGATCGGGGGATATGCCGATGCGAAACGCCTGGTCGAGACCGGAATCGGCTGCCACCACAAGTGTGTACTCGTGGAGATGGGTGAGCAGGTCTGAATCGACCGGGCTTCCCCCGGCAATGATCAACGCCGATTCTGGCTTTGCGTCTTCCACACGCTTCCTCCGCTGGCATAACCCAGATCAGGTTCCACGGGTCGGCGGCGTTCCGAGTCTGACTCGCGTTCCGAGCTTGACTCGACCGGCCACCCTCTCAGTCCGGCGTTCCCGAACTCCCCTGGGTGGGAATGGCGACATCATAACAGCAGGGCCTGTGCTGGAAGACGCTTGCTGGAAGACGCTTGCTGGAAGACGCTTGCTGGAAGACGCTTGCTGGAAGACGCTTGCTGGAAGACGCTTGCTGGAAGACGCCGTTGGGAAACGCCGTCAACAAGAGGGGGTTGACAATATGACAGCGCTATGACATCATAGTGATGTCACGACAGTGTCAGACCGTGAGATACCAGCTCACGGGGACAGAGGAGGGCAGAATGCTTTGGACAAACAACCCGGAGATCGTCAGGGAGCTGCACGACCAGCGGATTCGGCAGCTTCATAAGCACAGAACAACCCGGAAACCGCGTCTCAAGTTGATCGGAATGGAGAACGAGGCCGACGCTCACAAAGAGTGTTGATGATCGCAAGTACGGCTGATCAAGCCTGAACCGGGACCGTCAACTCTCACGAGGGATCGCCGAGTGCGATCATGGAGCGAACCGGCTGTCGGAGGAAGAATGAACACAGAAGCAATCGCGGTGAAGCTGGAGAATCAGCTGCTCGCCGCCGGACGTGTCGGTAGCGGAGATCCTGCTGCAGAACAGATCGTCGAGGCCATGGTCACCTCGCTCGGACCTGCCGTCCGCCAGGCGGCGCTCGAGATTGTCGAGCAGGCTGCAGCCGAGATTGGAGCCCAGCTCCCCGGTGGCCGGGTCGAGGTCACGCTCAGCGAAGGCGAGCCGTCGCTCGTGTACCGCAACGACGAGGCGGAGGTGACGTTTAGCGCCGACGACCTCGAAGCACGTATGACCGTGCGGCTTCCGAGCAACCTCAAGTCGGCGTTGGAGGAAGCTGCCGACAGCGCAGGTGACTCCGTCAACAGCTTTGTGCTGAAGACGCTGGCGACCGGTACCAGCGGCCGCCGCCGTGGCCGCCGGATCACGGAGACATTCGAGACATGAGAGACCGGATCGAGACGTTCGAGGTGCGCGAATCCGTGCGGGTGGTAGCCGGTACCCGCAGCGGCGACATCCGTGTCGTGACCGGCCCCCCCGGCACCGTCACGGTTGCTCTCGACGGATCCAGCGCAAGCAGTTACCTCGTCGACCAGGTCGGTGATGTGATCACAGTGGAGTCGCGCAAGCGAGGCCTGATCACCGGGTCTGTCGATGTCTTGTTGACGGTGCCGGGCACGGCGACATTGGAGCTGTCATGCACCTCGGGCGACATCGAGGTTCAGGGTGAGGTGCAAGAGATGAGGGCGTCGGTGGCGAGTGGTGATGTGCGTGCCGACACAGTCAGAACGATGTGTCACGTCAATTCGGCATCCGGTGACATCACAGTCGGGACGATGCGCGATGCCGAGATCAACACTGCCTCAGGCACCGTTCGCCTTGGCAGGGTGGAGCGCAACTTGCGCTTGAACGCAGCCAGCGGTGATGTATACGTTGATGAGGTGGGGGAGAGCACACGATCCAAGGTTGCCAGCAGCACCATGCGCATTGCTGTGTTCAGGGGCAGCGAAGTGCGGCACAAGGCCATGTCCGGCGACCTCTATCTCGGTATCCCACCGAGACGTACGGTGGAGCTCGATCTGACGACTCTGTCCGGCCGGCTGCGCAACCGTCTCGAGAAGGGCGACGGGAGTCCGAGCGAGAAGCTGCTCGTTATCTCGGTCAATGCCGTCTCCGGAGACCTGAATCTCCACTCTGTAGCGAACTGACGGGCTGTCTGGGCTGTCGGCCGATCCCCCGCGACGGCTATCCTCAGCGGTCGTGACGGTGCCACTTGATCCCCTGGACGATGCCGAGACCCGATACCGGGAACAGGCGAACTGGCCAACCGGAGGTGAGGATCGTCCGGTCATCATCGGGATCGCCGGCGGCTCGGGCTCGGGGAAGACCACAATCGCCGAGTCGGTGGTTGCAGCCGTGGGTGTCGAGACCGTGTCGATGATCCAGCACGACGCCTATTACCGCGATCTACCCCACCTGGGTCTCGCCGAACGTGCAAAGGTCAACTACGACCATCCCGACTCTCTCGAGACCGAGCTGTTGATCGAGCACATCAACCGGTTGCGCTCCGGAGAGGCCGTCGAGCGCCCTGTCTATGACTTCACCATTCACCGGCGCACCACCGAGACCGTTGTGGTGCGTCCGGACCCGGTCGTCGTCATCGAAGGAATCCTTGTCCTGACCGAACGGGCTCTGCGCGATGTGATGGACCTTCGCATCTATGTTGATGCCGACGCCGACCTTCGCTTTATACGCAGGATGCAGCGAGACATCATCGAGCGCGAGCGGACACTCGAGTCAGTGATCACCCAGTACTCGCAAACCGTGCGACCAATGCACCTCCAGTTCGTCGAGCCGTCCAAGCGTTATGCCGACATCATCGTCCCCAACGGCGGCTACAACCCGGGTGCGGTGGGCACTATCACGTCGATGATTCGCGACATCCTCTCGGGGGCGAGAACGAGGTCGTGATCGTTCTCGTGCACGGACGAGCCTGAATCCGGCAACGCCCGAACAGCACCCCTACCCGGTTGAAGGCGGCCGGTGGCGTCGATCCGTCTCGTGACGGCGCACCAGGGCCTCCACCGCCGGCATCGCCGCATTGGCATAGATGCGATGTCCGTAGGCAGATGCATGGAACAGATCGCCTGCGAATACCACGTCGGGATTGGTCACGAACTCATCCCAGCCCGGAGACCAGGTGTGGGTCTTGATGACGTCCGGGAAATCGGCTGCTACCCGTCGGATGGCACGATCGAAGGATCTGCCCCGGATCCGCACGATCGAGCGTATCACGGCCGGCAGTCGGGGGATCGAGCCAAGATCACCAATCCCGGACACGGCCAATCCCGGGATGTGTGTAGTCAGCTGAGCGACGATCTGTCTGTACTCACGTTCAAACCGGCTGAGTTGCGTGCCACGCAAAGCGTCGTTTGCGCCGACAGATACAAACGCGATATCGGCATCGCACGTGATTGCGGGTTGTATCTGGTTGGCGATGACATCGCGAGTCTTGGAGCCTCCAGCCGCCACCGAGATCAGTTCTACACGATATCGGTCTGTCAGTCGACGAGCGATCTGACGTGGCCAGGACTCGTCGAGCGGTTCCACCCCCGGCGCAGTCACGGAGCTGTCACCGAGCACAACGATTCGCAGTGGTGGCAGTGACGGGTCGCCGAATTGCCCCGATGGGTCCTGGTTCTCGAGCGATGGCAGGTCCCTGCGGTGTCCTGCGCGGAGTAGCTGTGCGACCAGCACGCCCAGCCCGACCATAGGTTTACGGAGGTAGCGAAATTGTGACATATCCCGATGGAGATTCTATCCGGAGTCTTCCTCCCTACCTGCAGATTGTCGGATCGCTCGACTAGAAGGGTGGTGTTACTCGCCTGTTCTGGCTCGCTCGCGCCGTCGTGAGCGCCGGATTCATTGGTGGGGCGAGCCGCCACGGCTGCTTTCACACCAACCTTCTAGATCAGCAACTCTCCAGGTGCGCCCGACGGCACAGAAGGGGAAGCGGGAGCAACCACGCCGACCGGCTCGTAAGGTTGACCCGGTGGCGGGCGTCGGTCCCGCTCACCTTTGTTCGGCCAGTAGGCCATCGCCCGCTCGGTCATTGCGGTGATCGTCAATGCCGGGTTCACCCCGAGGTTGGCGGGGACCGCAGAGCCGTCGGCAACATGAAGACCCTCGTATCCGTACACACGATGAAACGCGTCGATGACACCGTCATGAGTGCTGGTACCGATCGGGGAGCCCCCGATGATGTGAGCCGTGGTTGGGACATCGAGCAGAACTTCGTTTATGGCGCTGCCCGGAAAGCCTCCGATGGACCTGGCCGCAACCCGGGCTGCCTCGTTGGCAATCGGGATGTAGGAGGGGTTTGGGGCGGCGTCGTCCTGGCGGGAGCGAAGCCGTGTACCAAACCGTCCCTTGCTCGAGGTGACCCGGATGCTGTTGTCGAGACTCTGCATCACCAGCAGGATCACGGATCGCTCCGACCAGCGATGCACCGAGAGGCTTCTCAAAAACGTGATTGGGTGACCCAGCACCTGACCGAGAAAACGGAGTTGGCGGGGAATCCGGCCGCCTCCGTCGACGAGGATTGTCGCCAGCAGACCCATCACGTTGCTCCCCGGGGGATACCGCACCGGTTCGATGTGGGTGTGGGGCTCGGGGTGAATCGATGAGGTGATGGCAACGCCCGTCGAGTAGTCGACGTCGCGGCTTGTGGCGGTAGCCCCGAGAAGTGCTTCTGAGTTGGTGCGCACCGACGACCCCACCCGGTTCGAGAGACGGGGGAGCGCGCCGTTTCGCAGCGCCAACAGGAGGCGTGTTGTCCCCAATGCACCCGCCGAGAAGACGATCTGGCCTGAGGTGAACGAGCGCGTCCGCTTTCTTCCCCAGCTTCCCGGGCGCTGGGTGATCACCGAATAGCCTCCCTCCGGCCGGGTCAGCACATCGACGACTTCGGTTTCCGGGTACACAACCGCGCCGGCCTTCTCGGCCAGATACAGGTAGTTGCGGTCGAGTGTGTTCTTGGCGTTGAACCGGCAGCCCACCATACATCCGCCACACTCCGTACAGCCGGTACGATCCGGCCCGGCGCCGCCGAAGTACGGGTCGGGCACCGTCTCTCCTGGCTCACCGAAATGGACACCCACCGGCGTCGCCCGGTAGGTGTCCTCGACTCCGAAGTGGGCGGCTATGTCCTTGATCACCCGATCGGCCGGCGTCGTCGTTGGGTTCGGGGTCGAGCCGAGCATACGTTTCGCCTGGTCGTAGAACGGGGCGAGCTCCGTCTTCCAGTCGGTGATGTGGCTCCAGGCTCGGTCCGTGTAGAAGGCATCGTGAGGTTCGTACAGCGTGTTGGCATAGACAAGTGATCCACCGCCGACACCCGCCCCGCTGAGCACCAGGACGTCGTGAAGCAAAGTGATTCGTTGTATGCCACGCATGCCGAGCCTGGGAAACCAGAGGTACTTGCGGAGGTTCCAGTTCGACGTTGGATAATCCGTTGCGGCAAATCGCTTTCCAGCTTCGAGCACGGCGACTCGATACCCCTTCTCTGAGAGTCGCAGCGCGCTAACGCTTCCCCCAAAGCCGGATCCGATGACTATCACGTCGTAGTGCATCACCTGAACTCTGCCGCATCCGTGAACGGAATGCCAATACCACGTCCGGGTTCGCTCCGCCGGTCACACGTTGAAGCGGAACAGGATCACGTCGCCTTCGCGGACTACGTAGTCCTTGCCCTCCAGCCGCCACTTACCGGCGTCCTTGGCGCCGTGTTCACCGTTGTGGGCGATGAAGTCGTCGTATGAGATGACCTCGGCACGAATGAAGCCGTGCTCGAAGTCGGTGTGGATCCTGCCGGCAACCTGTGGCGCCGTCATCCCGTGACGGAACGTCCACGCCCTTGCTTGCTTCTCTCCCTGTGTGAAGAACGTGCCCAGATCGAGCAGGTGGTAGGCAGCACGAATCACACGGTTGAGACCCGGTTCTGATTCGCCGATGTCTGCAAGGAACTCTGTTTTGTCCTCATCTTCGAGCTGGGCGATCTCGGCTTCGATCGCAGCACAGATGACGACAACATCCGCATCCTCCTCGAGACCTCTCTCCTGAACCAGCCTTACGTACTCGTTGTCGTGGTCGGACGCCTCTTCGATATTTGCGACATACATCATGGGTTTCAGCGTGAGCAGCTGGTACTCGCGCACCGATCGCAGCTCGTCGTGGGTGAGAGACATTGTGCGCACCGGCTTGCCCTCATCTAGGTGGTTGCGGATCCTTGTCAGCGTGCCGAGCAAGCGGGCCGCCTCCTTGTCGCCCGCTCTTCCTTTCCGCTCGGTACGGTCGATCGCTCGGTCGATGGCGGCCTCATCGGCGAGCGCAAGCTCGACGTTGATGGTCTCGATGTCGCCGATCGGGTCGATCTTGCCGGAGACGTGGGCGATATCGGGATCGTCGAAGCAGCGCACGATGTGGACGATGGCGTCGGTGTCCCGAATGTGGCCGAGGAACTGATTGCCGAGCCCTTCGCCTTTGGAGGCACCGGCTACCAGACCGGCAATGTCCACGAATTCCATGGCCGTCGGGACGATCTCACCTGGTTGGACGATGTCGGCGATTCGGTAGAGACGAGGATCGGGCACAGGTACAACACCGACGTTGGGGTCGATGGTGCAGAAGGGGTAGTTCTCGGCGGCGATCTCGGCGCGAGTCAGCGCGTTGAACAGAGTCGATTTTCCAACATTGGGAAGTCCTACGATGCCGCACTGAAGCGCCATGTCCGGTCTCCGGGGTGGCCAAAGGCTGGAGCCTAGTGCTCTCTACAGTGACCAGCGCTCCTGTGCAGGGTCCACACACAGCGGAGACAGATTGTCTCCTACCGGCGCCGTGTTGGCTGTGGTGGTCGAGATGGGATAAGTTGCCGACGTGGAAGACGTACGCGCACTGATCGAGGCAAGCGACCTCGACGGTCTGATCCGGCGTATCGACGGATTGGTCGAACACCGGGATTGGGACGGGGTTGTCGAGCTTCGGGATGGGTGTCTGGAGGCGGTAGACAGGGGAAAGCAATTGTGGGGTGTCGCCCAGTTTGCGGAGTATCGGCTGGCGCTTGATTCACCTCCTGCCTACGCGGGACGGGTAGTTCGTGAGGGAGCCGGCCGTTTTGCCCTCGGCCCGTTGTGGGAGGTCGCCGCGTCGACACACAGCTGGGCAGACATCGAGGGCGAGGTTGCCGATGGCCGGCTTCGGACGCTAGTCGCTCACGAGCGCGCGCTGCGAGGTGAGGTCGTTGACTTCGGCGACATCGATACGCAAGTTCTCGAAGTTCCGAGCAAGCTTCAGCTCTGGGAGCCCGTGTACCCGGTTGCCGTTTACCGCTCGGACCGTGCGGACTTCCCGGAGGCAGATCGTCCCGGGCTCGAGTGGATCGATCTCGGCAACCGGGTTGAGCAGCTTCCCGGTGACGACGCACTGGACGCACTGACCGCGCTGACCCAGCCGTGGACGGACGAGTCGAACGGGCGGGGAGTCGGCGTTGCCGTAGAAGGCGGGGTGTACGACGCCATCCGGACGCTGGGGCCACATCGGGTGCGAGCGGCCGAGGTCGATCTGGCAACGGCGCTACAGGTCATGGTATGGACCGGGGCGTCCGGTGGTGCCTACGGGCGCCGTCGGGGAACCCCGGTCGGTCGTATGCTGGCATGGTGGGCTCTCGCCGCGCTGGTGGGCTTTGACGATGTGGACGATCCGGACACGATCGGTGCGGAGGCAGCCGCGTTGCGGTGGGTGCTGTGGGATCCGGGTGATCAGGTGGGGGGCTGGGGATTCCATCTGGCGGTCGAGGATCGTCACGACGGCTTGGCCTGGGCGGCAAGCTGCGCCGATGCGGTGTGATTGAACCTGGATAGTCGAGCCAATGGACGAGGCGCGGACGCTCGTCTGCGGCTGTGTCACCGTCTCGTTTGCGTGTACCTGGGCACGTGTATGCGGGCACGAGCCACCGAATAATTCGTCACCCGGTACGCACCAGCGCCTCTAGTCTCCAAGCAGGTCACGATACGGAGGAACAATGAAGAGCCGAGCGACTGCAACCTGGAGTGGAGATCTCTTTGGCGGATCGGGAACGACCACGCTGGCCGGCAGCGGCGCAGCCGGCCCGCTCCCGGTTTCCTGGGCAAGCCGTACCGAGGAGGCCAAGGGGAACACCAGCCCCGAGGAGCTCATTGCATCGGCACACGCTTCCTGTTACTGCATGGCGTTGTCGAATGTCCTTGCCCAAGCAGGCCATGCACCGGACAAGCTCGACGTGGAGGCCGAAGCGACCTTTCAGAAGGTCGACGCAGGCTGGCGGCTCACTAACATGGCACTCTCGGTCACCGGCTCGGTCCCGGGTATGACCGCCGAGCAGTTTGCCGAGAGCGCCGCCGCGGCCAAGGATGGCTGTCCCGTGTCGAATGCGCTCAAGGGCAACGTCGAGATCACCGCAAAGGCAACACTCGCCTGATCGCCACGTTCTTTGCGTAGATCCGCCACCTCATTTGGTACGGATCTACGCAAGTCCAAGGTCTACCGCTACGCGGATCGCTCCTTGACGATCTTGGCGATGCTGATGCGGCGGATGGCGCGCAGCCCCGGCCATTGTGAAACGAGCGCTACCACGAGGATGGCGAGCGCTGCGTAGACGTATGTGCTTGGGAATATATACAGATCTAACGCAAACAGATCGCTCGAGAAGCTGGCCATTGCTTGCTTTGCGGCCAGATATCCCGCCGCAAGCCCGAGCGGGATGCCGAGCGCCGCGACGATGAGGTTCTCGGTCGTGATGTACCGAGAGATGCTGCGTCTGTCCGTCCCAACGGCCAGCAGTGTCGCCACCTCCCGGTTCCGTTCTGCGATGTTCACGCTCATCGAGTTGAAGATCAGGGCAAACGCCATCGCCGCACCAAACACGAGCATCACGCCCACGAATGCATAGAACAGAACCATGTACCTCTGCATCAGGTCGTAGAGGACCGTGGCGTCTTCAAACGCGGCAACGTTTGGGAGTGCCGTGACCTCGTTGCGCAAGGTCGTTGGGTCTACGCCCTGTGCATATGAGATGAGGGCAGATGTCGCGGGAAGCTCACCTCCGACCATGGTCTCCGCTTGGCTACGCGAGACATAGGCCATGGTGCCGAGCGGTTCATCGACGAAGTCGGCCACCGATGCGGATATGGTCGCCCCCGAGAGTGTTAGCTCGACGCTGTCCCCAGTGTCGATGCCAAGCAGATCACGGGTGGCCTTGCCGATAACGATCCCGGTACGCGGCAGCTCGACCCACCCGTTGTCCGGTGACAGGAATCGGTGCATCGTCGTGTCATCCTCGAGTACCAACAAACCGGTTTCGTAGTGCTCGCCGTTTGCGCTCAGCGTGACCGGGACGGTGAGACCGGGTTCAGCTCGAGAGACGCCTTCGACGTCGGTAAGCGACATGACTTCAGCGGTGGAGGTGGGGCCCGTGAAGTACACCGTTGCGTTCTCTTGCTGGATCTCGACAAACTGCCTGTCCATCAGATGGCGGATCGTGTCGATCATGCCCCACGATACGAGGATCAGCATCAACGAGAGTGTGACACCGATGATGGTGTAGACGGTGCGTCTCGGGTTCCGGCCGACGCCACGGAAGGTCATCTTCCAGGCCGCGGGGAGACGTCGCAACGGCGGGACTACACGCTCCAGGAGGCTGCGTTTGCCTCCGCCGACCGGTGTTTCACCCCTCATTGCCTCAGCCGGCAGCACCCGGGACGCCACCAGCGCCGGGGCGAGGGCAGCCAACAGGCTGGCGACAACACCAAAGAGGATCGCTCCGACCAGGGTCAGCGGGTAGAACCCGATCACCGTGATCGGGATTGACAACATGCTCGTGTACAAGTGGGTGATGGCTCTCGCCAGCAGGACACCGGCAAGGGCGCCAGGTATCGAGCCGATCAGGCCGGGGACGAGGCCGTAGCCCAGATAGTGGCGCAGCACCTGGCCGCGGGTGAAGCCGTTGGCAACCATGACCCCGATGTGGGGGCGCTGTGCGTGGACGACACGGCTGATCATGACGTATGCAGCCATTGCAGCAGCTGCAAGGAACATCACGGGGAAGAAGACTGCCATCTCCTCGAAGCCGGCAAGATCCTCAGACAGCGCCGAGTTCGATGGCTGGTCGGCCCTGGTGTATACGTTGCCGGCTCCCGCATCCCGAGCTTGCCGTGTGAGTGAGTCCGTTGTTGCCGGATTGGGCTGCCCACCCGTGTAGTACACGGCTACCTCGTTGGGACCGGATCCCGCCAGTTGTACGGCAAGCGGCTCGGGTGCAAACAGCACACCGAAGTTGTCCGGTGTCGTGAGCAATTCCTGGCGGTCGCGCGCCGGCCAGATGTATTCCGGCGACGCCACAACCCCGGCAATGGTGACGGGTGTCCACTCGTTCCCGTCGAACATGTCGAGCCTATCTCCCGGATTCAAGTCGTAGTGATCGGCCATGTGCTCTTCGACCATCACAGAGTCGAGGGAAGAGGCCGTCAGATAGGATCCTTCCAAGATCTCGACCCGGTTGACCGCGGGCTGGTCATCGGCAGGCATCCCGATCACACGACCGAGCAGCTTGGTGTCTCCTACCCGAAACGGGATATCGGCCACCGTCCGGGTTGACGTCGCCTCCACGCCCGGCTCGCCGCCGGCCGTCGCATCGATCACCGCGATGTCACCGCCGGAGATAGTCAGATTGGCGAAGTGGTACTCGGTGGCAGTCGAGTCGTAAGACGTGGTCAGATTCCGGTACGAATCGTATGTGGCGCCGAAGATGGTCACACCGAGGAAGATCGTGATGGTGATGGCGATGAACTGCGGTCTCTGTCTTCTTATGTCCCGCCACAGCTTTCTCACCAATGGCGTCACCATGTCAATGCCTCGGCGGCAACCGGCGAAGCGTTGTGCCTATCGTCGACGATCTCGCCGGAGCGGAGTCGGAGGACCCGATCGGCCATCGCTCCGATTGCAGCGTTGTGGGTCACCAGAAGGACCGTCTGGGTTTGCTCTCTGCTGACGTCTTGCAGCAACCGAAGGATTATCCGGCCGGTTTCGTAGTCGAGTTCCCCCGTCGGCTCGTCGCATAGCAGTATGGGTGGCTGTTTCACCAATGCCCTCGCGATAGCGACACGCTGCTGCTCGCCGCCGGAGAGCTGTGCCGGGAAGTGGTCGATTCGCTCATCCAACCCAACCTTGGCCAGCACCTCTCGGGAGCGCTCGACGCCGCGGTCGCCGGTCAGGTCGGCGACCAGTTCGACGTTCTCCGCCGCGGTGAGTGTTGGGATCAGGTTGAAGAACTGGAAGACAAAGCCGACGCTGTTGCGCCGGTACCGGACTTGTTCATCCTTTGTCAGTGACCCCAGGTCGAGCCCACCAACCTCGATCCGCCCTTCGCTCGGTTCGTCGATCGCTCCCACCAGGTTCAGCAGGGTCGTCTTGCCCGATCCTGACGGTCCGAGGATGACGACAAACTCTCCTTGCGGCCCTTTCAGATCAACGTCCTTCAATGCATGAACTGCGGTGTGACCCTCGCCGAAGGTCTTCCAGACTCCGGCCATCTCGATATTCATTTGTCCAACTGCCTTTGCTATCTGCTTTCTCGACCTATGCCGGCAAACACCAGCTCTATCTGACGATCAATCTGTTTGTACAGGTCCGGGATCTGGGCGTCCTCCAGGCTCACGAGAAGGAACAGCTGGAGGGCGATCAGCGAGAAGACGATCATCACCGCGTCGATTACCTCGATACCCGGAGCGAGCAGCCTTTCCTGATCGAAGTGAGCCAGGAGCACCGTCATCTGCTCGATCAGCCGCTCGTCCTGGCGGACCAGCCCGGCGGTGACCTCGGATCCGCCGACCCGCTCGAGGCCGGCGACGATCACTTCCCGCAACAGTCGTTTGTCCCAGGATGCGAGGTCGTCGACGTAAATCCTGCTCAGCCGCTTTATCGCCTGCACTGGATCCCGCCCCGGGTCGTCCAGCACTACCTGTCCTGCGGTGATCATGCGATCGGTGTCGTCTTCGACACCGGCGAGGAGCAAGCCTCCTTTGCTGCCGAAGTAGTTGTAGACCGTGCCAACCGACACGTCGGCGGCCGCTGCGATGTCCTCCATCGTGGTCTCGTCAAAGCCGTTCTCGGCGATGAGTTCGGCCGCAGAGATGATGATCCGGTGTCTGACTTCTCGCTTCTTACGGTCTCGTAATCCTGACATCGCTCTAAGTTTACAACGACTACAAAAATCAAGCAACTACAAAGAACACGATCGATGGTGCAGGCAGTCGACGAGGACTGGGTGTCAGGGGTTGGGGAGCTCTCCGATAAGCAAGGTGGCCAGGTAGCCGATGCCGACTGCGATCGTCCAGCTGGCCAGGGAGCCGACGAGCACATATTCGGGTTTGATGGCCGGCTCATTCCCCGTGATCTCGGGGAAACGGAGGATGCTCTTGGCAGTGACGACCAGACCGACCGCGGTGGGTGCATCTGCGATGAGCAGTATCACGATGAGGGTGCGTTCGAAGCGGCCGATCCAGCGACCGAGACCCGGCCGTGGAAGGTCGTCGTTGTCGCTGAGATCGACACCGGCAAGCAGTCTGCGCACAACCACCGCAGCCGGCCACCAAGCCAGTGCCAGAGCGACCAGGACGATGGAGCAGAAACCAAGCCAATGAACCAGGGTGTCGCTCATAGGTCGATCTTTGCAGACCCGGCAAGGGTGAGCAGCCCATTGCGGTGCGCTCGCCGTGACACGACACCCGGAGTAACACCGAGTGCCTCGGCGATGCTGAGCTGTGTCGCACCATCGATCAGGCCAATCGTTATGGCCGCGTCGGACTCGTCGAGACCGGCGATCAGTTCGTCGCGCAGGCTTGTTGCGACCTCGAGCAGCAAATGGCCTTGGATGTCGGCGGTGAAGACGGTTCGGCGATTGTCGGGAGTCTTCTGGCGTGACGATTGCTTCAACTCCGTCAGCGCCGACCGGGCCGCCCACCACACAGGCCCGTCCTGGATCCCGGCGTCGGCGGCATCGGGCATCGTGGTGACCTCGCCCCAGGCGACGCTCGTCCATAGGTCATGGCCCTGCTGTCTCATGGATAGGCGCAGTCTCAGCGTGGCTGTCCAAGCAGCGGCGATGGTCGCGTACGCACCCTCGAACTCGTCGCCACGGGTGATGCGCAGATCCGTCTTCGGTGACGTGGACTGATTGGCGGCTTCGAGCACCTCGAGGAAGAGATGCTGGAGCTTGTCGCGCTCACCCACCTGTTTCGAGGCGACGATGTCACCGATGACTGCTGCCAGCTTCACCGTCTCTCCTAGTATTGCTGCACTAGAGCAATACTATACAGTTTTGTCTTTGGGGGGCAACTCGGCAGCGAATTGTCTCTGACGGGTAATGCTACCCCTGCAGGTGGGGGACTGCCGAGGCATGGTCATCGACTGCTACGGCGAAGTGGAGGCTGTCACCATTGGCATGGAGCAGGTACATCGCCTCGATGTTGATACCGGACTCGGCCAGCTTTCTGGTCATCTCGGCAAGCGCATCGGGGTTGTCTTTGACCACGGTCTCGATGACTCTCTGCTCCTCGAATCGTATCCCCGCGTCCCGGAGTACCCGGCGCGCCGCGTCGACATCCTTTGCCATGAGACGTACCACGCTGTCGCCACCCAGAGAGAAGGCGGCGAGCGCTTCGATGTGAACTCCGGCCTCGGCCAGCTTGTCGGTCAGCGCAGCGAGCTGTCCGGGGCGATTGGCCATGTGGACCGTGAACTCAGTCATACCCATAGCCTACGCAGTCACGGGCCGGAGCGGGAATCGTTTGAGCCTGAATTGGTCATCGCGTGCTCAATCATGCCTGCGGGACATATCGAACAAATGTTCGATACAATGGTGAGATGGTTCGATACGCCGAGTTGCACTGTCACACCAATATGAGCTTTCTCGATGGTGCGTCACACCCGGCCGAACTCGTCGCCGTCGCCGCACAGTTGGGTTACACCGCCCTCGGTGTGACCGACCACGACGGTTTCCGCGGAGCCGCCAAGATCCATCAAGCAGCCCGAGAGCTTGCGATGCCCGTGGTCTACGGCACAGAAATCGGCCTCCCCAAATCCCCCCGGCAAAGGGGCGATAGCACCGCCGACGATAGAGTTCGACTTCGCCGAGCTCCACGGCAGGGCAGACCCGACGGAGGCAACGGTGAGCCCATCCGCCGACGGGGGCGGATCCGGCGGATGCACGGGACCAAACCCACAACAAGACCCGACACCGACCATGTGGTCCTGCTGGCGCCAGACCCGGAGGGCTATGCCGCTATCGCCCGGCTGGTCACCAGAGGCCAGTTCCGTGGCAAGAAGGATCTGCCCGTCTACGACTATCACGATCTAGCGGAAGCATCTCGCCACGGCAACCTGGTCGCGCTGTCGGGGTGTCGCAACGGTGCGGTCAACCGGGCAGCCCTTGCCGGAGACCTCAACAAGGCGCTCGGCGAGACAGAGCGGCTGAAAGACCTGTTCCCCGGACGGTTCTATCTCGAGGTGTGGCATCACGGCATGCCGGAGGACGATCTCCGTAACGATGTGATAGCCGAAGTGTCCCGTATCTCAAAGGTGCCGATGGTGGCGACCAACAACGTCCACTACGCAATACGTCACGATGCGGATCTGTCCGAAGTCCTGGCAGCGATCGGTGGAAGACGCAGCCTCGACATTGCGGATGGTTTCCGCCCCGCCACCGACGAGAGATATCTGCGTTCTCCCGAGGAGATGCGGCAACGGTTAGGCAGATATCGCGGGGCAGTCGAGCTTGCCGCCGAACTGGGGGAGAGCCTTGCGTTCGATCTCGATTTGGTGGCGCCGGCGCTGCCCGATTTCCCGATGCCCGGGGCGTTCACGACGGAGATCGAGTACCTGACACACATTGCTTTTGAGGGCGCCCGAGAGGTCTATCCGGGTGAGGATGGCCGTATCGACCCGCAAGCCAGGGTGAGGCTGGAGCATGAGCTGGGTGTGATCGGCGAGCTGGGCTTTGCCGGGTTCTTTCTGGTTGCCTGGGACATTGTCGAGTTTGCCCGTTCCCAGGACATCTACTGTCAGATCCGTGGCTCCGGCGCCGACTCTGCGGTGTGCCGGTGCATCGGGCTCACCCGGGTCGATCCCATCCGACTCAACCTCCCGTTTGAGCGGTTTCTGTCCGCTGAGCGGGGCCGGCCTCCCGACATCGATATCGACTTCGAAGCCGAGCGTCGTGAGGAGGTGATCCAGTACTGCTACCAACGCTACGGCAGGGAGCGGGCCGCCATGGTGGCCAACGTGATCACCTACCGGGCCCGGTCCGTGCTTCAGGACGTCGGCAAAGCCTTCGGGCTCACCCAGGCACAGGTCAACGGGCTCACCAAGTACCTCGACTCGCGGAGCCCTCGAGCCATCCGCAGTGAGGTCGAGCTGCCTGCCGGATTGACGGCCGAGTTGATCTACGACGTGTGCAACCGGCTCGACGGGTTTCCCCGCCACCTCGGCATTCACTCGGGTGGGATGGTTGTTTCCCAGCATCCGCTGTGGAAGGTCGTGCCGATGGAGTGGGGGCGGATGGAGGACCGGACGGTGCTTCAGTGGGACAAGGACGATTGTGCCGCAATGGGTGTTGTCAAGTTCGACCTGCTGGCACTGGGCGCACTCAACGGGATGCATCTGTCGGTAGACATGATCAGAGAGGTGCACGGTGTGGACATCGATCTCGCCACCATCCCGCAGGAGCCGGTCATATACGACATGCTGACGAGAGCCGACACCGTTGGGGTGTTCCAGGTGGAGTCCCGGGCACAGATGGCGACGTTGCCGAAGATGAAACCGCGAACTTTTTACGATCTGGCCATCGAGGTGGCATTGATCCGACCGGGCCCAATCCAGGGGCACTCGGTTCATCCTTTTCTGCGTCGTCGCAACGGTCTCGAGCCTGTTAGATACCCGCATCCGTCGGCGGAGCCGATCCTCAAAAAGACGCTCGGGGTGCCCGTCTTCCAGGAGCAGCTCATGGAACTGGCCCGCATCTGTGCCGGGTTCACCGCTGGGCAATCCGACCGTCTCCGGCAGGCAATGACCCACAAACGTTCCGACGAAGAGATGGCAAAGCTTCGCGACGAGGTCTACGCCGGGATGGCCGGCAAAGGCGTTGTCGGTGATGCCGCCGATGAGATCTGGGAGAAGCTGCAGGGTTTTGCCTCATTCGGCTTTCCCGAAAGCCACTCGGTCTCCTTTGCCTACATCGTGTACGCCACATCGTGGTTGAAGTACCACTGGCCGGCGGAGTTCATTGCCGGGTTGCTGAATGCTCAACCGATGGGTTTCTACAGCCCGAACACACTGGTCCAAGATGCCCAGCACCACGGGGTGGTTGTGCTGCCGCCCGACATCAACCAGTCGTGGTACGACTGCAATGTTGTTCCCCATCCGGTTCCGGCACATGAGGTGTGCGACTACCTGGGTGCCAGGTGGCAGCGTGGCCGTGGCGCCTTCGATGACCCGCCCCGGATGCCGGTGGCTGTGCGTATCGGGCTGCGCTATGTTCGCAACCTCGGCGACAAGGAGATCACCAGGGTAGAGGCGGCTCGTCAGATTGGTGGCCCGTTCGACAGTCCGGAAGACCTTGCACAGCGAACCGGTCTCGACGTCGGCGCTCTCGAGGCACTGTCGGCATCTGGTGCTCTTGTTCCGCTTGGGTTGGGCCGGCGCGAGGGCATCTGGGCGGCCGGTGCACTTGCCGAGCTCGGCCCGGGCAAACTGGCGCTGGGTGACGGGACCACACCGTCGGCCCTAAGCGAGATGTCTCCACCGGAAGTGATGCAAGCTGAGCTCTGGTCGACGTCGATCTCACCTACCCATCCGGTTCATTTCCTTCGGCCTGAGTTGGAGAAGGGGGGATGTATGGAGATTGCGGCAGTGTTGTCGCTGCACACCCACGGTAAACGGGCACGGGTGGGGGGGCTGATCACGCACCGGCAACGGCCGAGCACCGCCCGGGGGGTGCGCTTCCTCAACCTCGAGGACGAGACCGGGCTGTTGAACGTGGTCGTCCTGCCCCAGGTGTGGGATGCGAACTACGAGGTTGCCAGAAAGGCAATCGGTGTCGTACTCGACGGTGTTGTCGAGTACCAAGATGGGGTGACCAACTTCGTTGCTCACCGTTTCGAGCACTGGCCGGTGGACGGCGTCAAGTCACGCGATTTCCGTTGATCCTGTAGCTACCCTACGGGGCACAAAGTGGGAGGAGAGCCAGAGTGCGTGTTGTGATCGTAGGTGCCGGTCATGACGGTTACTACCTCGCAGAGCGTCTCGTTGCAGAAGGCCAGGAAGTGGTGATCATCGAGGCCGAAGAGGAGAAGGCGACCAGGATCCAGGAGCGCCTCGACGTGCTGACGGTGCACGGCAACGGGGCAAGCCCGACCGTGCTGCGCCGGGCCGGGGTCGATGCGGCAGGTCTGTTTCTTGCCGTCACCGACAACGACGGCGCCAACGTGCTCGCCTGCCGCAGTGCCAAAGCACTAGGTGTCCGCAGAACCGTGGCGCGGGTTGAGGATCCCGACCTGCGCGAGGTGTCTCCCGGGCTTGGGGTCGATGTGGTGGTTGATGCCCGGATCTCGACGGCTCGGCAGGCCGCCAAGCTCGCCGAGTACGCCGGCGTGACCGAGTATGCGGACTTTGCCGATGAGCGATTGAGCCTCGTCGCAGGAGTGGTCACACCCGGGTCGCCGGTAGATGGTCACACGGTCCTCGACTTGCGCATGAGCGTATCGGGTGCCTGGCATTTCATCGTCGCCGCCGTCGTTCGAGGTGAGGAAACCGAGATCGGAAGGGGGGAGACCCGCATCGAGGCGGGTGATCATGTTGTGGTCATGGTGGAGGCCGGCCACGTCCGGGAGGCGATCAGGCTGTTTGGGATAGACGTTGAACCGATTTCCCGAGTGGTGATCCTCGGCGGCACCAGGATCGCCGAGATGACCGCCGAGCTTCTTCTCGACGCAGGGTACGAGGTGCTGATCGTCGAAGCGGAACCTGAACGGGCGTCGCTGATGGCGCGACGATGCCGGGCGTTGATCCTCCAGGCCGAGCCCACCGACGCCGAATTCCTCACTTCGCTTCGTCTCGGTCGTGGTGACGTGGTGATGGGCCTTTCGGGCCTTGACGAGAAGAACCTGATGGGGTGTCTGGTGGCCCGCGCGGTCGGGGCACCCAAGACAATCGCTCGATTTGGCCATCGGTCCGTCGCCGGGCTGCTGCGCAACGTCGGCATCGATGCCACCTTGTCGTCCCGGGTGGCCGTAGCCAACATGATCCTCCAGTTCGTTCGTCGTGACCGCATCCTGTCGGTGGCAACCGTCAAGGACACCGATGCGGAGGCTCTCGAGATCGAGATCGCTCGAGAATCGCCGTCGGTCGGTGTCGATCTGGCGAACCTGAACCTGCCCCGGGATGCTGTGCTTGGTGGGATCGCACGTGGCGCCGACGTGATAGTTCCCCGCGGGGACACGACTCTGGCGCCCGGCGACCACGTCGTGATCTTCGCCAAGAGTGATGCTATCGACGCCGTCGAGAAGCTGCTGCTTCCGTGATCAGATCGACCGTCCGGAGTCGGCTCGTCGTCATTGTCAGCGCGGTCGTCGCGGCAGGAGGTGTCGCGACGACGCCGGCAATCGTTGCCGGGCTGGTCTACCGGGAGTGGGGTGACATGTTGGCGCTTGCGGTGACCGCCGCCGCCGGTCTCGCCATCTGGCTGTTTGGTCGTCGCTTCATGGGCGTGGAGGGAACGTTCACCTCGAGCGAGGGCTTTGCAGCGGTCGCGGTCGCCTGGTTCGTGCTGTCGTTGTTCGGGACGCTGCCGTACCTGCTCAGCGGAGCGATCGACGGTCTGGTCGACCCATTCTTCGAGACCGCAGCGGGTTTCACGACGACGGGCGCCTCGGTGCTCGCGGACCCGGGTCAGCTGTCGCATGCCATGCTGCTGTGGCGGGCGACGACGCAGTGGCTCGGAGGTATGGGGATAATCGTGCTGTCGGTGGCTGTGCTTCCCATGCTGGGGGCGGGCGGCGTCGAGCTGGCGCGTGCCGAGGCGCCCGGGCCGGAACCGGAGCGGATGACACCCCGGTTTCGCGACACGGCCGAGCGGCTTTGGTGGCTGTACGTCGGGCTGACCGGTGCCCTGGCCGTGCTGCTCGTCATCGGGGACATGGATCTCTTCCAGGCGGTTGCACATGCGATGACCACCATGCCGACCGGCGGGTTCGGCACCGAACCGGATTCCCTGGCGAGCTTCAGCCCGTACACACAATGGGTGATCGTTGTGTTCATGGTGATCGCAGCCACTTCGTTCGTCCTTCACTTCCGAGCCTGGCGACGCCCCCGGGCCTACATCGAGAGCAACGAGTTCCTGGCTTACATGTCGATCCTCGCCGGGGCGATATTGATAATTGCCGCCGGCTCGTGGTCGCTCGCCGGGACAGTCGACGCCGGGATTCGCGATGCCGTTTTCACCGGGGTGACCATGGTGACCGGGACCGGATACTGGGTCGTCGATTGGACGGCCTGGGTACCCGGACTGTTGATCACACTGTTCGTGCTGATGTTCCTCGGGGGGATGGCCGGCTCTACGACGGGCGGTCTGAAAACATACCGGCTCGGCATCCTGTACAAGGTCATAACAGCCAGTCTGCGCCGGATCGTCTACCCCCGGATGGTATCGGTGCATCGGTTTGAGGGACGCGCCGTTGAGCCTCGAATCGTTGACGGCGTGTTGGCGTACTTTCTGCTCTACGGGGGCTTCTTTGTTGTCGGGTCGGCTCTGCTCGGGTTCTTAGAACCGTCCCTCGATGTGGTCACGGCCGGGTCGGCGGCAGCTTCCGCAATCAGCAACGTCGGCCCTGCTCTAGGCGATCTCGGGCCGACCGCGACCTACGCCGGGCTGGGAGTCGGCAGCAAGCTGGTGCTGTCGCTGCTCATGATCGTCGGCAGGCTCGAGATCTACCCGGTTGTCATTCTGCTCACTCACCGCTGGTGGCGGCGTTGACAGGGCCCGACGGCGGTCAGGCCGGCTGTGGTAGCCGGAGCAGAGTGAAGATGGCCCCGGAGGGATCGGCGACAACGGCCATGCGGCCGGCAGGTGCGTCCATGGGCCCGGCGACTACGGAGCCGCCCAACTCGGCGAGCCTGGCGAGGTCGGCGTCGGTATCGGCTACGGCGAAGTACACGCCCCAATGGGCCGGAGTCTCCGGCGGGAACTCCTCACCCATAGTGAGGATGCCGCCGTTGTAAGGGTCGTTGCTCAGTGGCGGGCCTTGTCGTTTGCCCGGCACCGTGACCAGCCAGTAGTCGGCGGCTCCTTCGCGTTGGTGAACCTCGAACTCCCAGCCGAGGGCGTTTCCATAGAACTCACGAGCCGCCGCTGCGTCGCGCGTGTTCAGCTCGTTCCACGTCATCGAGCCGGGCAGGTTGAAGAGCTCGCCCCCGGGGTGGGCCTGAGCTTGCCAGAGGGCGACTATCGCTCCCTCAGGGTCGGCAACAACCGCCATGCGACCGGCGTCGAAGACGTCCATCGGCGGCATCACTACCTTTCCGCCGGCAAGCACCCACCCGTCGACGGTCGAGCTGAGGTTGTCGACGCTGATGTACGAGTTCCACATCGCGGGCATGCCTTGTTCGACCATGTCAGGGGGCAGCGGCCCGAGGCCGGCAACCGTCTTGCCTTGTTGGCTGAACATCGTGTACGTGTAGTTCCCATCGGGGTCGTGTTGGTCCTCCGCATCCCAGCCGAACAGGCTTGTGTAGAACGTGCGGGCGCTTGCCGGGTCTGGAGCCGAGATGTCTGCCCAGCTGAACAGTCCGTGTGCGTACCCCATAGGTGCCTCCTTCTCGTGGTCCACTCGACGGCAACCTTGACCCTACAGGTCGGGTCTGACAGAAACTCGTCGAACCAGTGAGTCAAGGCTCGATCGGGGTCAGATGTCGAGAACCCACGCCAACCGGTCAGGTGACCTTCTCGGTACCCTTGACCCAATCGGCGTACATTGCGCTATAGACCCCACCCAACTCGAGCAGTTCCTCGTGGGTGCCCCTCTCGACGAGCTCACCCTCGTCGAACACGAGGACATCGTCGGCGGCCTGGGCGGTCGACAGCCTGTGGGCCACCGTCACGCTCGTGCGACCGGCGATGAGCCGCTCCATGGCACGCCGCGTCTGTACTTCGAGCGCGGGATCGACCGCCGACGTAGCCTCGTCGAGGACCAGCACGTCCGGCTCGGCAATCCAGGCCCTGGCCAATGCGACAAGCTGGCGTTCTCCCGCCGAGAGTTGGTTGCCACGTTCACCTACAGATGTCCTGAGACCGGAGGGCAGCTGTTCCAGCCATTGCTCGAGCTCGAGGTCGCGGATCGCGGCATTGACTTCCTCGTCGGTCGCACCTGGCTTGCCGTAGCGGATGTTGTCGGCGATTGTCGCATCGAAGAGAAACCCCTCCTGGGGGACATAGGCGAGCCGGTTCCGCAGGTCGTCCATCGCAACGGAATTCAAAGGGACCGCGCCGACGCTTATCGATCCCCGTTTTGGATCGTGGATCCTGGTCAGCAGCTTCGAGAACGTCGATTTACCGGAGCCCGTCTCTCCCACGACCGCTATCCGGCTCCCCGTCTCGATCCGCAGGCTGAGGTCCACAAACAGGGGAGCTGCCTCCTTGTACGAGAACCAAACCCCGTCGAACTCGATGTCGAGCGACCCGGGCGGCAGGGGAACGGGATCGACCGGGTCGTCGATCTCGATCTCGCTGTCGAGGATGCGCATGATGCGGCGTACCCCGGCGGCGGCCGACTGTGCGTGATTCAGTGTCTCGACGAGTGTCTGGATCGGCTGAACGAGCAGGTTGACGAGGAACAAGAACGCCAGCAACGTCCCGGCGCTGGTGCCGGCGTCGACTCCAGTGACAACACCGATACCGATGACGGCGGCTGTGATCAGCCCGGCGAACAGCTCGGCGCTCGAGAACAGGCTGGAGCCGAGCAGCGCGGTACGAAACTCGCTGCGGAATTGAGCGTCGAGCGCCTCGGCGACCTTGACCCGCGTCTCTTCCTCGGCACCGTAAGCGCGGATCACCGGGAGACCTGAGATGGCCTCACCCATCGCTCCCAGGCTCTCACCGACTCGCTTGCGCACCCGGTCGTGGGCACGGCCGAGGACCCGCTGGATCCATACCAGCAGGGCCGTGTACACCACCACCGCTCCGAGCACGATCAACGCCAGGTCGAACCGGTAGATGAGCATTGCGATCATCGCCACCACCACCTGGGCGACACCTATGAGGAGACCAACCCCTCCCCAGTCCATGAAGTCCTGGATGGAGGCGATGTCCGAGGTCACCCGGGCGACGAGCGCGCCACGTCGTTCGGAGTCCGTGACGAGGATCGACAGCCGGTGCAGGTGTTCGAATGTGCGGACCCGGAGCTGCGACAGGCCGGTTGCCGAAGCGTGGGCCAACCGCACCAGCGCCAGCCGGCGCACGAAAAAGGCCGCAAACATTGCGACGAGCGCGACCAGTCCTCTGAGTGCCACCATCGCCGTGTTTACGTCGTCGCTGCCGAGCAGGTCGTGGTCGATTATCTGTTGAATGGCGATGGGCACCACGATCTGGATCATCGTGCCCACAGTTGCGAACAGGGTCGTCAGCCCGAGACCCTTCCGGAGTGCCGGGGTCTCGGTAAAGGCGCGCCTGAGCGACTTGACGGCGCCGCTGCGGGTCATGGTGTCGGTGGTCATGCCCCCTCCGTGTTTGCGGCATCATCGGCATAGGCGTCGACCAAGCGGGCGTACCCCGGAACCTGCCGGCTCAGGTCGCTGTGGGCGCCGTGGGCGACGATCTGGCCCTCGTCGATGAAGATCACCTCGTCCGCCAACGTGATGCTCGACGTCCGGTACGCGACGATGATCACGGTCGATGGCAGCTCCGATTCCCGGAGACGCTCGAGGATTCTTGCCTCGACCGACGGGTCGACGGCCGAGGTAGCGTCGTCGAGGATCAACAACCGTGGCTTGCGGACGAGAGCCCGGGCCAGGGCGATTCTCTGGCGTTGCCCACCACTCAGGCTCGTGCCCCGTTCTCCGAGGATCGTGTGGTACCCGTCGGGCAGCTCGAGCACGAAGTCGTGTGCCCCGGCGAGTTTGGCGGCGGCGACGATCTCCTCGTCGTCTGCGAGTACACCGAAAGCGATGTTGCCGCGCACCGTGTCGTCAAATAGGAACGCTTCCTGGGACACGTAGGCAACCTCACCGGGAAGAGCCGAACGGGCGAAGCTCCTTAGGTCACGGCCGTCGATGGTGATCGAACCCGACCCGGGGTCCCAGAGGCGCGCCAGCAGTGCGGTGAGTGTCGACTTCCCGGAGGCGGTTGGGCCGACGATGGCGACCACCCGCTCGGGGTCGATGGCGAGGTTGAGGTCGGTGAGCACACGTTCGCCGGTGTCGTACGAGAAGGACACCCCGCTGCCGGAAACGTCGGCGCCGGTGTTGTCGGTATCCGGCAGTAGATCGCCATAGGGCACCAGGTCACGCACGTCGTAGACGTTTTGCACTCGTTCCCAACCGGCTCGGGACGTGGCTATCGACCAGAGCACAAAACCGATGATCCGGATCGGGATGAACAACAGAGAGAGCAGGTAGGTGATCGTGACGATGTCCCCCGCGGTGACCGCACCACTGTTGATGCGCATCGCTCCGGCCACCAGCATGATGATGGTCACTGCCGACAGGAGCCCCTCCACTCCAACCCGGTAGGTGGCCATCATCTGGAGGGTGTAGATCAGCTTGTCGCGCAGGTTCTCAGAAGCGTTCCGGAATCGATCGGTCTCGGTGTCGATGCGTCCCAGCGCCTTGATTGTCAAGGCACCGTCGAGGCTCTCGTGGGCGATCGACGACACCTTGCCGCGGAGATCCTGTACCTCACGGAACGCGGTGAACATACGCCAGGCACCTTGCATGTTGACCGCGACGATCGCCCCCAGACAGAAGAAAGCCGCTACGGCCAGCCACAGATCGATGACAAGGACGAGCACGACCGTGCCAACCAGCAGGAGGGACGACCCGATGCCGTAGGGGAGTGGGGCGAGGATGAAGGTGCCCTGGCGAACGTCTGTGTCGCTGACGGCTAGCAGCGTGCCGGTCGACTGACGCTGGTACCACGAAAGCTCCAGTTTGAGCAGATGTTTGATCAGGTCGTGTCGAGCGTCGGCCTGTACCCGGAACTGGAGGTAGCCGGCGGCGGCCCGGCGCAACACAATGGCAGCCGCCTTCCACAGGGCGATGCCGGTGACCACCCACATGGCCGGCCACAGCAAATCCTCGTAGGACGCGCCTTCGTCGAGAACAGGGACGATCAGCTCGTCGGTCACCCACCCGATGACCATCGCCGAGGCCACGATCGCAGCGACAAACAGGGCAGCACCCAACACCGCCAAGACAAAGGAGCCGGTGCGGGCGCGGGCGAACCGGATCGCGATCGCTCCGCCCTCGCGCAGCATCGAACCCAGGGATGTCTGGTGGGTGGTCACCCGCGAACCTCGCCTTCCGAACAGGTGATGCTACCAACCCGCGCCGGCTGCTCAGGCGGAGTAGTTGCTCGAAGCCCGGAACGTCTCGTCGATGTGGACGTTGACAAGAGCCGGCAAGCCGGAGTCGGCGGCACGCTGTAGCGCCGGCATGAGCGCGGCCGGTTCGGTGACCAGCTCGCCGTAGCCGCCAAGAGCCTCCACGAGGGAGTGGTACGGGCGGCGTCCCAGGTCGCTGGCTACCAGCCTCTCCGGGTAGAACATCTTGTGGAACGTCTTGATGTTGTTCCATACGCCGTCGTTGCCTACGACCCCGATGATCGGCAACCCGAGCCGAACGAATGTGTCGTACTCCATCCCGTTGAAGCCAAACCCGCCGTCACCAAAGACGATGCCCACCCGCTTGTCGGGGAAGATCGATTTTGCGGCAAGAGCGAACCCGGGCCCGGTGCCCAGCGTCCCGGCAGGCCCGGCCTCGAGCACGTGGCCCGCCGTGGAGATGCGCAGCCATTTTGCGGTTGTGGCCACGATGTCGCCGCCGTCGACCGAGACGATGGAGTCGGTGCCGAAGAACTCGCCGACGGTGCGGCCGAAGAATTGAGGGCTCACCAGCTCCGACGGAGCGTCCGCCTCGGCGTTGGCCGCCTCGAGGCGCTCGGCCTCGGCACTCTGAAGCTCAGCCGACCATTCCCTTTCGGCATGCGCTATTTCGGGATGGCCGAGCAGCTGGTAGACGACGATTCCCGGATCGGCGACGATGCCACGATGAGCAGCCCGGTTCCATCCGATCCTGGTGGGCTCTGCGTCCACCTGAACAACCGTGGCATCCGGGTTGATCTTGCCACCAAACCCGGTGCGGAAGTCCCAATCGACACCGAGGGCGATCACCAGATCGGCACCCGTAAACGCCATCGAGCGGGTCCGGTTGCCGAGCAGGGGATGCCCATACGGAAAGGCGCCACGGGCGCCGCTGTTGACATAGGTAGGGATATTGGCCGTCTCGGCAAAGCCCACCAGCGCCTTGGCCGCATCACACCTGAAGCCATTGCCCGCAAAGAGAACCGGGTGCTCTGCGTCTGCAACGAGGGAGACGATCTCGTCGACGTCGCTCCGGGTGGCGCCGCTTCCAGTGTTGGCGCGGTAATGCTTCGGTAGCGTCGTGGCGGCAGCGACGGTGGCCGCCTGCACATCGAGCGGGATGTCGAGGAACACCGGGCCGCCTCTCCCCGAGAACGCATGGCGGGCCGCGATAGACACGTAGTCGGCGATTCTGATGGTCTCCCAGACGGTGTCGGCGAGCTTGGTCACCGAGCCGAAGAGACGGGGATGATCCATCTCCTGGAGACCACCGGTGTGCTCTTGTCTGATCGGGTGGCGGCCCCCGAGAACGAGCATGGGTGTCGACGAGTAGTGCGCATTCATCACGGCGGTCAGTGTGTTGGTGACACCCGGCCCGGCCGTCACCGCCACAACACCAAGCTTGCCCGTGAGACGGGTGTACGCCTCGGCGGCGTGGGCGGCGGTTTGCTCGTGCCGAACATCGACAATGCGGATTCCCTCGATGACACATCCGTCGAGGATGGGGACGATGTGCCCGCCGGTCAGGGTGAACAGTGTGTCGACACCCTCGGCCTTGAGCGCCTTGGCCAGCAACTGGCCACCGTGGATCTTCTCCATCACATCTCCAGGACTACAACAACTCCAGGACTACAAACAACTCCAGGATTACAAACAACTCCAGGATTACAACAACTCCAGCGTTACAACTCCAGGTCGTCAAACAGACGAGGTTGCAGCAGATACGCCAGGCTCCCCATGGCGTTGGGGGTGTGCTTCCAATGGTCCATGTGCATATCGATCCCGGCCACGGTTGCGGTCTTCATGCTGACGGCAGCTCCGGTCAGGGATCGGATCAACTGACTCCACGTAGGCTGGTGCCCCACGAGCATCAGCCGTTCGACGGTGTCGGGAGCCTTGGCCGCGACGGCGAGGGCTGCACCCGCCGACGTTCCGTAGAGGTCGTCGAGCTCGACCGTCTCGGCTCCCCATGCCCCGGCATCGGCTGCAAGGATCACAGTCTCCCGGGCACGGGTCGCCGACGATGTGTAGACGAGGTCCGGTACCTCACCTATCCGTGCCAGCAGGCGCCCGATGACGATCGCTGAATTGGTACCACGCCGGTTGAGGGGACGGGAATGGTCGGAGCTCGCTCCGGCATTCCAGTCGGACTTGGCATGCCGCAATATCATCAGTCGCTTCATTGTCGTGAACCATACCGCGATAATGCAGGCGTGCTCGTGGTCGATCCAGCTAGGGCTCAGCAGTGAGCCGTTCGCGCGAACCCCAGGTGGGCCCGCTGCGGTCCGGCGAGAGTGTCGTCGTCGAGCTGGAGGGTGTTGTCTGTGGTTACAGCCGCTGGTCGGCGCTCGGCACGATCGTTGGAGTCCTGGTGGCCCTGTCGATACCGCGGATGCTCAGGATGAGCTTCATCGTGGGTGTCATCGTGATCGTGGTTGTTGTCACCGTCGCGTTTCTCACGCTCTATTACGTGGTAGGTCGGCGTCTGGCAGCGACGGCAACACCGGCTATGGGCTCGCCGTATCTGCTCTTGGCTTTGACGAGCCAGAGAGTCCTCCTACTCGACCGTGGTCTGGGAGCCGAGGAGCCACAGCTCATCGAGACGGCGGCGATCGCCGACGTCGGTACGCTCAGGTACGACCGGGCCGGCTGGCTGAGGCCACAGCGTCTCGGCTACGTCATCGACGGGACCGACAAGCGCGAGTTCGAATTCCCTCGTGGCCAGCCGGTGAGCCGGTTTGTCGAGGAGTTCGCCTGATCTCAGCCTCCGGCGGCCCAGGCGAGCAGGAGCTGGCCGCCGTAGTACAGAGGGAGCCCCACGATCCGGTTGGCAAACGCCGGTGCCGCAAAGCGATCTCTGGCAACGGTGATGTCGGACAGGTAGAACGCAACCGCTCCGGAGGGGATTCGCCAATCTGTATCGAGCGTGCTGGTGGATACCGCAAACGCAACCATCGCCGAGATGGCGGTGATGTAGGCGATGACGGGAGCCCGGAGCTCACGAGGCACGGTAGGGAGCAGCCAGGTCGCCATTGCGACACCGGCTGCGGCGACTCCGAGCAGTGGCAGGTACAGATCGTCACCGAGCCCGCGCACGGCGAAGGCCCAGACGTACGCCAGATGCGCAGCCAGGAATGCCACCAGACCGGTCACGAACGGGGCCCTGCCGTCGAGGGCCAGGCAGAAGTCGCCCACGAGAGACAGGATCAGCCCGATCAACATGATCCTGCCAAACGTAGAGTCGAGGGCGCCTGCGGCTATACCAACCGCTACAAATGCAAGCGACGCGGCAAGCTTGGGGTAGCGGCGCTCGCGGGGGTTGCGGGTCTCGAAGTACAGCAGGACGCCTACCAACACGAGACAGGCGATGGACAAGACCCAGGTCATACAGCAACGTTAGTTCGATAGAGTGTCGGCGACCCAGGAGGTACGAATGGCACTCACCGAAGAGCTTTCAGCGGCGTTCAACGAGCAGGTCACGCTGGAGTTGACCTCGGCACACCAATACCTCGCCCTGTCCGCATGGCTGGAGGGCGAAGGCCTCCCCGGTATGGCCAGTTGGATGCGGCTGCAGGTTATCGAGGAGAACGATCACGCGATGAGGTTCTACCGTTTCCTCGTTGATCGCAACGCGCCGGTGGTGCTCAAGTCGATTCCAGAGCCGCTTACCGAGTTTGACGGGGTCGTTGACGTGTTTCGCGCGTCCCTGGCCACCGAACAGAGGGTGACGGCGGCAATCAACAACCTGTACTCGATGGCCACCGACGCAAGGGACTTCGGCTCGTACCCCCTTCTCGACTGGTTCGTCGACGAGCAGATTGAAGAGGAGGCGACGGTGCAGCAGATCATCGACGATCTCGTACGTATCGAAGGCAACGGTCACGCGCTGCTCATGCTCGATCGAGAACTCGGCGCCCGCACCCCCGGCAACGGGGAGTGAATGGCTCGTCCGTCTGTGTCTGATCCGGCGACGCTCGAGTATCCGGACCCCGAGCTGAACGATGGCGTGGTGCGGTTGCGCCGCTGGTCGATGGACGACGTCGGTTGTATCGAGCAGGCATCCAAGGATCCGAGGATCCCGCAGGGGACGACCGTCCCCGCCGCATACACACTGGAGGCGGGGCGGGCATTCATCAACCGGCAGTGGAACCGTCTGGTCAACGGTGAGGGCTTGTCGCTGGCGATCGCCAACGCCGATAGCGGTGAGGCTGTCGGGCTCATCGTGCTGATGCTTCGCGCAACACCCCGAATCGTTGAGATTGGCTACTGGGTCGTGCCAGCGGAGCGAGGACGGGGATACGTCACCCGGGCAATCAGGTTGTTGTCACGTTGGGCGCTCACCGAGGCGCACATCGCCCGGGTAGAAGCGCGGGTCATGCCGGACAACGGTCCGTCGTTGCGTGCGCTCCACTCCTGTGGTTTCGAGACGGAGGGGATCCTCCGCTCGCACTACTACGTGGGTGGTCGGCACCACGATATGGTGAGCCTGTCACTCATCCCTGCCGATCTGGAGGGGTCGTGAGCGCCCCGGCGGACGCGTCGTATCGTCTGGAGGGTGTCACTGTGGGTTGCCGAAACCAGGGGCGATCGGTGAGGCCATACACCCGAGCCGACACAGGCCGAGGTGTATCGGAAGCCGATATGTTGGCGAGGCAGGTGTGCCACGCTATTCCTCTCCCTTTGGGAGAGGACAGGCCGAGGTGTATCGGAAGCCGATATGTTGGCGAGGCAGGTGTGCCACAACATTCCTCTCCCTTCGGGAGAGGACAGCCGAGCGCCAGCGAGGCAGGTGAGGGGGTCTTTAAATCCGGACCTCGAGCTCACAAGGCCCTCATCCCCCTTCGCTTCGCTCGGGTACTTCTCCCGGAGGGAGAAGAATGTGTGGTTCATCCCCCTTGGCTTCGGTCGGGTACTTCTCCCGGAGGGAGAAGAATGTGTGGCTCATCCCGGAGGGAGAAGAACGTGTGGCTCACGTCTTCGGTCATGGTCGGAACGTTATGGCGTCCATTAGCTCGGTTCGGAACTCGGCGGCGTTCTCCCCGGCCACACCGGCCGCCGCCAGCTTGTCGAACCAGTTGCCCTCTGACGGGCAGAATGCATCGCCCGTACCCGAGGCGTAGCCCACGGGGTCGGCGAGATACTGTCCGGTCAGGAAGCCGGCGCACCCGCTGATTCCTAGCGAGGTATGTCCGGGCTCGTCAACGGTGATCAGTACGGAATCTGACAGCAACCCGTTGGCGGTTTGCGCCCCTTCATATCGGGTTGCGGGGTCGTAGAGATTGCCGATTACCAACACCGGATTGACGGTTCCGGTGGCGTATGGCCCTGTGTAGACGTCGTCGTCGACGCTCGACCAAACGGCGCAAGGCGCAGAAGCCCATGTCCAGATCTCACCGAAGTATCCGTAGAGTTCGGCCGACTGCACTCCTGCGTCATACCAAGCCTGCATGCCGGTTGTCGGGTTGGATGTATCCTCACATGCCACCGCGGGGAATCCCTCGACAAAATTGTCGTATGGCTGTCGCTCCTTGGCCAGACCCGCCGCCTCGAGCATCTCCTGTCTCGCCAACCCCAGGACGGCCGGGCTGGCCTGTGACTCGATGTAAGCGAGGTACTGGGCCAGGTCGGCGAATGCGCCGGGGTTGTAGAGCGCACCCAGCGTGTCACCGATGAGGAAGGAGTAGAAGTAGGTGATCGTCTCCCCTGTGAACGGATCAACCACATCGATCGGACCTGTCTTCAGGGTCTCTGCCAGAGCTTCGAATCGTGTTGCGGCATCGGGGGCGAAAGCACAGTTGCCTGCACCCGCCGCATCGCACTGAGCGAGGAACTCGTCGAGAGTTGCCTGCGCGCCAACATCGGACCGGAGCGCCGTTGAGAACGGGACATCTGCATCCAGGTTCGCCCACGCGACCGGGTCGAGCACCCCGTCGATCACAAACGCGCCCACCCGGTCCGGATACAGGTTTGCGTAGGTTTGGCCGAGATACGATCCGTAGGACAGTCCAGCGTAGTTGGTGTGCTCGTCACCCACCGCCTCACGCAGGAGGTCGAGGTCATGGGCGACATTCGCCGTCGACATGTGCTCGACGATCATGCCACCCCGTCGAACACAATGGTCGTTCAGCAGGCTGAAGCCGGTCTCGAACAGCGGGATTTCCTCCTCGACGGAGGGAAACGGCACCGGAGGGAACACTTGGACCGCCCGGTCTACCGTTCCAAAGCATCGCAGCGGGGTGGAGCGGGCGATACCGCGCGGGTCGAACCCTACGATGTCGTACTGGTTGGCGACCGGACCCCAGATGAACGGCGCAAACGGCCCGAAGTTGAGAGCGAAATCGATACCGGAACCGCCGGGCCCACCCGGGTTCAAGAACAAGGAGCCCTTGTGGTTGGCCTGGTCCGATGCCGGGATCCGGACCAAGGCCAGCGAGATTGTGGCTCCATCGGGACGGTCATGGTCGAGCGGCACCCTGACCTGGGTGCACTCGTACCCGACACCCAGACCGATCTCGTCGGTGACATCTTGGTAGCACGTGTGCCATTGAAGATCGCGTCCCTCGGCCGGTGCGGTTCCCCCCACCGCTATCAGGAGTGTGGTCAGCATGGTCACCGCGACTCCGACGATGAGACGACGGTGGTGTAGTGCGATGTGAGTCATCGGCGATTCCCCTTTCGTCCGTGGCCCCGATCGACGTCGTGAGTCATCGTCCGACATGTCGAGGCCAAGCGACCGCGAGACAGCCGCTGCGCTGCTACCGAACCTACTCGTGGGTTGTGCCGTCTGGGGAGCCTCGTGTGGGCGGTTACAGCCTCTCGACTATGTAGTCGATTGCCCGTGTCAGTGTCTCCAGGTCGTCGGGGTCGACGTTTGGAAACATGGCCAGCCGGAGCTGGTTCTCGCCTAGGGCCCGGTACCCACCGGTGTCGACGATGCCATTCTCCCGGAGCACGGCCGAGACCGTACCTGCGTCGACACTGTCATCGAAGTTGATGGTGGCGACGTTTGTGCTCCTCATCCCGGGGTCCGAGACGAATGGGTAGGCATACTCGGAATCCTTGGCCCAGCCGTAGACGATGTCGGACGACCGGGCACAGCGCGACACGGCCCAATCGAGTCCGCCGAGCTCGAGCATCGAATCGAGCTGGCGGCGGATCAGAAAGAGGGTCGCAAGCGCAGGCGTGTTGGTCGTTTGGTCTTTGCGCGAGTTGTCGACGGCGAGCTTCAGAGAGAGAAACCCGGGAATCCAGCGATCTGAACCGGCGATCTTCTCGATGCGCTCTACGGCCGCGGGTGACATGAGCGAGATCCACAGGCCGCCGTCGGCTCCCAAGACCTTCTGCGGTGAGAAGTAGTAGGCATCGAACTGGGTGGGGTCGACGGTCATGCCCCCGGCAGCCGAGGTGGCGTCTACAGCGACGATTCCTGAGGCGTCGGGGCGTTTGATCTCCATCATGACACCGGTGGTGGTCTCGTTGTGGGTAAGGCCGTAGAGATCCACTTCCTTGTTTGGCACCGGCTGCGGATGGCTGCCGAGATCCGACTTGATCACCTCGGGAAGCCCCAGGTGCGGCGCCCCGGCGACGACCTTGGCGAACTTACCGGAGAACTCACCAAAGTCGAGGTGTTGGCTCTTGTGTTCGATCAGACCGAACGCGGCGCTTGCCCAGAACGAGGTCGCCCCACCCACTCCGAGCACAACCTCGTAGCCCTCGGGGAGCGAGAACAGGTCCCTCAACCCGCCCCGGATCGCGCCCACCACCGCCTTTACTCCCGGTTGGCGGTGGCTGGTGCCCATAAAGGTCGACCCTGTTACGCCTAGTTCGAGAAGCGATTCGGTGCGGACCTTCGACGGTCCGGACCCGAAGCGCCCGTCGGCAGGCACGAGCTCCTCGGGTAGTTCGATCGTTGGAATATCTGACATGGTTCACCGCCGATTATGGTTCACGACAATCATGCACAGGAGAGTAGAGCAATGACCGAATCGCGCCTACTTGGAACCTCACAGCGGGTGGCCAACGTCGCGGAGTCTGCCACAGTCGCCATAACAACCAAGGCCAAGGCCTTGCGTGCCGCCGGTGCACCGGTCATCGGGTACGGGGCGGGAGAGCCGGACTTCGCAACACCCGACCACATCGTCGAGGCGGCTGTGGTCGCGGCCCGGGATCCCAAGAACCACAAGTACACGCCTGCGGTGGGTCTCCCGGAACTGCGTGATGCCGTGGCCGCCAAGACACAACGCGACTCCGGCTACGAGGTCGAAGCCGGACAGGTCGTGGTCACCAACGGTGGTAAGCAGGCCGTGTACCTGACGTGCCAGGCTCTGCTCGATCCCGGTGACGAGGTGCTTCTGCCTGCGCCGTACTGGGTGACCTACCCGGAGGCAGTCAAGCTCTCGGACGCCGTCCCGGTCGCCGTCGACACCGACGACTCCACCGGCTACAAGGTCACGGTGGCGCAACTGGAGGCGGCCCGCACCGACAAAACGAAGATGCTGATCTTCTGCTCGCCATCCAACCCGACCGGCGCGGTCTACACAAAGGACGAGGTGCGCGAGATCGGCCAGTGGGCCGCCGACAGCGACATCTGGGTGATGACCGATGAGATCTACGAGCATCTCACCTACGCCGGCTCCGAGTTCGCGTCGCTTCCCGTCGAGGTACCGGCACTGGCGGAGCGATGTGTGGTCGTCAACGGTGTCGCCAAGACCTATGCGATGACGGGTTGGCGGGTTGGGTGGCTAATTGCACCGCTCGCCGTCGCCAAGGGTGTGGGAAAGCTCGTCGGGCATATGACGACCAACGTCGCCAACGTGAGCCAGCGTGCCGCGCTCGCCGCTGTGCAGGGTCCGCTCGACACGGTATACACGATGCGGGAGGCTTTCGACCGCCGCCGCGTCACAATGCACAGGATGCTCAACGAGGTCGATGGCGTCTCGTGTATCGAGCCGAACGGCGCGTTCTATGCCTTCCCCAACATGCACGGTCTGTTGAACCGTGACCTGGGTGGCAAGTCTGCAGCGACAACACTCGATCTGGCGGGGTTGATCCTCGACCAGGTTCAAGTGGCGTTCGTGCCGGGTGAGGCGTTTGGCTTGCCCGGGTACGCACGGTTCTCGTTTGCGCTCGCCGACGATGACCTGGCCGAGGGTTTGAGGCGGATCCAAGACCTCGCCGGCTAGCCGGCCAGCGAGTCGAGCCCATCGACAACGCAGGCCCAGGCTGGGGAATGTGGGTCGATGAGCGACATGTGATCTACCGCGTCGAGCTCGCGATAAGTGACAGGGTCGCCGGATGAAGCAGCTGCAGCCGCATACGCCCTGCTCATCTCGACCGGCACAGCGGTGTCGTCGGTGCCGTGAACGATGATCTGGGGCACCCCGAGAGGTAGCTGTCGCCGGGGGGAAGCGGCCTGGTAACGCTCGATGCCGTCATCGGGGGTCCTGCGGAGAAAGGCCGCGACGGCGCCGTCGCCTACGTGTCGTGTGAACCCCATCTCGAGGTCAGATACGCCGGCCAGCGAGACGACTGCGCTTACGGGGACCCGCGGCTCTAGATCTGGGATCTGTTCGGAGAGACGTGGCCGTGCGGCCGACCAGAGCGCAAGGTGACCGCCGGCCGAGTGTCCAACGGCAACCACTCTATCGAGGTCGAGGTTGTGGTCGGGAGCGAGATCCTCCAGATGGTCGATCCCGGCGGCAGTGTCCTCGAGGGTCATCGGCCAGCCACCGCCGGTACCGATCCGGTGGTATTCGAGGTTCCACGTTGCCCATCCGCGTGAGCGCAGGTCGATGGCGAGCCCGGTCATCACGTCCCGTGTCCAGGGATCCCGCCAGAATCCTCCGTGGATCAGCACCGCGACTCGGTGTGGGCCGGGGCCGTCCGGGATGAGCAGATCACCGACCTGGTCCTCGGAAGTACCGTACGACGACACAATCGGCCGAGCAATGTAGCGGTGAGCGAGGTAGGAGAGGGCGTGGCGGTATCCCTCGATGCCACGTCCCCTGATCATGTAGTCACAGGCGGCCGATATAACCGACTGTCTGCGCCAGTCCTCACGCTCCTTGATGTTCGAGATGTGAACCTCGACGGTGGGGAGGTCGACCGCGGTGATGGCGTCGTGGAGGGCATAGCTGTAGTGGGTGAGGGCTCCGGCGTTGATCACGATGCCGTCGTGAGCGTGACGGCCGGCGTGAAGACGGTCGATGATCTCACCCTCGTGGTTCGATTGGAAGCATGACACCCCGAGCCCGAGGTCGGCCCCCCAGCCGGTGACGAGCTGCTCGAGCTCATTGAGAGTCGTCGAGCCGTACGTCTCGGGCTCGCGACTGCCGAGCAGGTTGAGATTCGGCCCATTGACGACGAGGACGCGGTTCATGGCCATGAGCGTATTAGATCCGGCAGGCGCGGTCGAGTATTCAGCTGCGGGGCTTGGGAACGTGGTGAGCTGCGTTGAGGCGTGCCAGTTGCACGGTCTCGCCATCGATGCGGTCCTTCGAGACAATGAAGTGCTTGCCGATCTCAGCACGAAGCGCGGCAATGACGTCATCGTTGGTGATGCCGGGCCGGACCCCTCCGAGGGTGCCGGCAGTTGACGGGCGCCACTCGAGGTCGAGGGCGCGGTATACCGGGATCAGCGCTTGCAGGAGCAGGTCGCTGCGGTTGACTGCGACCACACCACCGACGTGGGCAGCGTTTTTGGCAAGACGCTGCCCTACTCCCATGAGCTTGACGCGATGGTCGTGATGCACGCTGAATTCGCCGGGGCAGTACTCGCCGGGCAGCTCGCCAACGGCAGAGGCAACACCGAGCCTGGCGAAAGCATCGATCATGAGGTTGCTGATCAGGCGAAACCGATCGTAGATCGTGCTGCGCGGGTCGGTGTCCGGAACGGCGAGCGAGAAGGCAACGGTCTCCTCGGTGAACACGGCGGCCCGCCCGCCTGCGAGGCGTTCGACGGCGTTGAACCCGGCTTCGTGAGCTGCGGCGACCGCTGCCGGGTATTGCGGGGCAACGGTGTCGCGTTTGCCGAACGCGACCTCTCGTCCGGGTACGTACAGCCGCATGGTTGCCGGCATTGCTCCTTGCGATACCCGGTCGAGGATGAGCTGGCTGAGCGCAGTGTCGAGACCGGGCTCGTCGGGCCAGGAGCCGCCGAGCAGGAGCAGGGGAGTTGTCACGGGTGCAGCGTAGCGCCGCACGCATGGCCGCTCGCGGGCGTTGACCCACATTACGCTGGCTATGTATTCGTCCTGGTTATCCTGGCGCGAAAGCACCCGGAAGTCCCCTTGAAACGTACGATCCTTCTCACCTCTGTTGTCACTCTGCTCGTTGCCGCTTGCGGTGATGCGGGTCTGCTCGACGGTCTCGGCGATCGGTCGGTTGGCTACGTACACGGGGAAACCACTTCGACGACCAGCACGACAGAGGCGGTTTTTGCAGAGACGCCACAGGGAACCGTCCGGGCGAACGACCTTGTCTGGTACAACGACGGCATAGAGAACGAGTCGCCCACGATGGAGACCAACGTTGCGATCTCAACCGTGTGGAGCCGTGGTGACGGGATCACTTCGGTGATTCAAGCCAGCCGGCGAGAGATTGCCGCCGCCCTGCCCGGTGTCCAGTTCCCCGAACTGGTTCCCGATACGGCCGGTTGGGTGACCAGCCAGCTCGTCTATGACGTTGCTTCAGGATTGCTCGGTCAGGACACCGCCGCCCAGTTCGGGCTCTGGGAGCGTGAGCCCTATGTCACCGATGGGGGAAGAACCGCGGTGATGAGGGTCCGTCCGGCGACTTCCGCCGATGTGATCTCGGTGTTCGCCGAGGACACGGCCAACGGTCTCAATTTGTCCTGGGTAGCCGAGACATTCTATTACGTGATCGAGTGCCCGCTCGAACTACCCGACGAGAACTGCTGGCAGATGTACGAGACCGTCATGCCTTTGAGCCAGATGTTGCCCGAAGAGGAAGCCTGAGCCGACGCGCCACCTTGGTGCCCCGCCCCGTTCTAAGGTTTCCTGATCTGCGAAGGGAATCTTGATCATGCACGGGAGCGGATGGTGGTCCTACGTCCGCTACGACGAGGACCAGGATCGGCCGAAACTCAATCGCGATCTGCTGCGTCGCGTTCTCCGGTACGGCCTGGGGTACAAAAAAGAGATGGTCATCGCTCTGGCGACGATCCTGGTCATCTCACTCACATCGCTGGTCCCACCGCTGCTGATCGGCGACCTCATCGACAACGCAATCCCGTCGGAGAACCTGGGGAGGGTGACGCTTCTCGGCATAGGGATGGTGCTCGTTCCACTGGTAAACGGAGGGTTCGGGGTGTTGCAGCGGTGGGCGTCTGCGTCGATCGGCGAGGGGATCATCTTCGATCTGCGGTGTCAGCTCTTTTCTCACCTGCAACGAATGTCGCTTGGGTTTTTTACCGCAACCCGGACCGGCGAGCTGATGAGCCGTCTCAACAACGACGTCGTGGGTGCCCAGCAAGCAGTCACGGGAACCTTCATGTCGCTGGCGTCGAATGTGGTGTCGGTTGCCGCCACGCTCGTCGTGATGTCCCTGCTCGAGTGGCGGCTCACGCTGCTGGCGTTGGTGATTCTCCCGGTCTTCATCATCATCTCCCGGCGGGTGGGGCGGACGTTGCGAAAGGTGCGCCGCGAGCAGCTCGATGAGAACGCTGAGATGAACGCCCAGATGCAGGAGACACTCGGTGTCTCCGGGGCGTTGCTGGTCAAGCTGTTTGGGCGTGCCGGTTTCGAGGACGAGCGTTTCCGCAAGCGGGCGCGGCGTGTCGGTGACCTCGGGATCAGACAAGCGACCATCGGCCGCTGGTTTTTCATGGCGCTTGGTGTGATGAGCGCACTTGGCACGGCCGTCGTGTTCTGGCTGGGTGCCGTGTTCGTGATCAACGGGGATATCACGGTCGGAGTGATCGTCACTCTGTCGTTCTACCTCAACAACCTGTACGGGCCGTTGTCGGGGCTCACCAACGCCCGGGTGGAGTTTGCGACCTCCCTCGTGTCATTTGAGCGTGTCTTCGAGGTGCTCGACCTCGAGCACGACATAGTCGAGACAGAGAGCCCAATCGAAATCTCCCCGGTCCGTGGTGAGGTCGAGTTCGAAGACGTCTGGTTCTCCTATGGGGGTCAGCAGGGGCTTCAGGCCGTGAAGCGATACGGATGGCGAGGCGTCACCGAAGGTGACGACGGCCCGCAGCCCGACGTTTCTCCCAGCTGGGCACTCCGGGGTGTCTCGTTCAAGGTGAAGCCCGGCGAACTGGTTGCACTGGTCGGGCCGAGCGGGGCCGGCAAGACCACATCGACTTACTTGGTTCCCCGCATCTACGACACCGATCGTGGCAGCGTACGCATCGACGGCAGAGACGTGCGCGCTGTTTCGCTCGATTCGCTCTCCAAGGCGATCGGGGTGGTCACCCAGGAGACCTACCTGTTTCACGACACGATCGCTGCGAACCTGCGGTACGCCAAACCGGATGCCGGTGACGAGGAGTTGCTAGGTGCCGCTGAGACCGCCAACATCCGTGAGTTGGTCGAGAGCATGCCGAGCGGTTTAGACACCGTGGTCGGAGAACGCGGCTACCGGCTGTCTGGCGGTGAGAAGCAGCGGATGGCGATCGCCAGGGTGGTCCTCAAGGATCCCCGCATCCTCATCCTCGACGAAGCAACGTCGCATCTAGATGCCCACGCTGAGGCACTCATCCAGGAGGCGTTGGAGAGGGTGATGGAGGGCAGGACCTCGCTGGTTATCGCACACCGGCTGTCGACGATCCTGGCCGCCGACCGAATCCTCGTGCTGGACAAGGGCCGGCTCGTCGAGGAAGGAAGCCACAGCGAGCTGCTGGCCCTCGACGGCCTGTATGCGTCGCTCTATCGCACTCAATTCGCCTCAGAGGGTGTCGCCGCGGATGGGCTCATCACATGAGGAGGCTGGTGCTCCCTTTGTTGCTGCTGGTGGTCGCCGCGTGCGGCGGCGGCTCAGGGTTGTCGACACCTGAACCCTCGGTGCCAACACAAACCCCGCCGGCCGAGTCGTCTGCGGCCACGTCTCGAGCCCCTGAGCCGACCTCGCAGGTCGCGGGTTCGGGTTGTGCCGATGTCATCGACGCAACCGTTTCCGATGATGGCGGCACCTTCACCGTCTCTGCCACCATCAGCTCCGCCGACACCGGGTGGGAGAAGTACGCGGATGCCTGGCAAGTGTGGGATGCCGACGGGAATGTGATCGGAGAGAGGGTGCTCACCCACCCCCACGTGGATGAGCAGCCGTTCACCAGGAGCCAGAGCGGCATCGTCATCCCCGACGGGCTCACGGAAGTCACCGTCGCCGCCCGAGACCTGGTGGCGGGCTTCTGCGGTGAGTTGTTCACCCTCGAGGTGCCCGGGCGATGACCCATCCGGTGACATATCCGGTCTGGGTTGATGGAGCCTGGCTCGACGTCCCGGTTCCGGAGATGAGCGGCGAAGCGATCGTCGTCCCAAACGTCAACGCCATCGTTCTGTCTCCGGCGCGTGATGCGATCCTGCTGCAACGTCGCGACAAGCCGGGTGAGCCGGTTCGTGGCAAGCTCGAGGTTCCCGGTGGCAGATGGCGAGCAGGCGAACCGCCGGAGGATGCGGTCGTCAGGGAAGTCAAAGAGGAAACCGGTCTAGATATCGTCGAACTAGTTTCGGACACGGGACGGCTCGAGCTAGCCGGAAACCGGGCGATCGGGTACGTGCACCCGGTAGCCGTTGTCAACGGTGTGGGCGGTTCTTACCCGTCACTGCACGTGCTCTTCGAGTGTGTCGCAACCGGAGAACCCGTGGCGCAGCCGGGCGAGACGGCCGACCCCCGCTGGTGGCCTGTCGACGAGGTCGAGCGGCTTCTGGGCGACGACCCCGACGAGTTCGTAGACCAGACGAGAGGCATGCTCACGGTGTACTTCGCCGTCACCGCCGATCGCCGCAGCGGGCCTAGGTGTCCTGAGGGTCATCGCCCGTAGGGTCGTGTGAGCCGGGGGGGAGCACAAGCACCGGGCGGCCCGACTCGATCATTACCCGGGCCGAGACGCTTTCCCAGGCGGACTGGTCGAAGATCTGCCGTGTTGCGCCCAGTAATACCACGTCTGCGCGCACCTCCTCCGCCAATTGGGAGATGGCGCGGGCAGGGTCGGCACCCTCGCGGAAGAGGGTTACGGATTCGATCCCGGCGCCGCGCAGCGCCGCGCAGACGGGCTCGGTGAGCCGCCGGCCCCGTTCTTCGACGTAGCGTTGCATGATGGCTTCGTCGCTGTCGTTTTCGACGTACTGTTCGGTGAGTGGATGCCAGCCTTCGGAGCGCAGCGTGTCGAGAAAGCCTCGTGGGACTTCGATCACCGTGGTGACGGTGACCCGGCCCCCCCTGCCGATCAGGTGCCGGGTGAACTCGACGGCAGGCTCCGGGCTGAGGACGCCTGTAGTGGCGATCAGCACATGCATAGCCGGATCATAGGACGCTGGTCGTTTATCGAGCGAGACGACGCTCGACGGCTCGTCAGTCGGGTCACAACGTCCCAAGTACGCTGGGTCACAGATGTAGCGACCGGTGAAGGAGAACGTGTGACCGATGAGATGACACCGGATGTCGAGACCATCAACAAGGTGATGTGGCAGATTCCGAACTCGCTGTGTCTGGTCGGCTCGAGAGCCGGTGACGAATGGAACGGAATGACCCAGAGTTGGATGTCACAGGTGGCGATGGAACCGGTACTCATCGCCATCTCGGTTGACGCAACCGCCGTCACCAACCGGCTGATTCGGGATGGAGGTTCATTCTCGGTGAATCTGTGGGATCGGGACGATACGAGGGTGTTCGTCAAGTTCTCCAAACCGGCGGAGAAGGACGGTGACACCCTGAACGGTCGCCCGATTCGGGAAGGCAAGACAGGAGTGCCGATCTTCACCGAAGCAGTTGCGTTTATCGAATGCCGGGTCCGCCAGACCATCGAGTTGGGTAGCCACGACCTCTTTATCGGGGAGCTCGTCGATGCGGGCTTCCACGAGGACATCGGCGACACTCCCGTGGCTTCGATTGGTGACACGCGCATGAAGTACGGCGGGGTGCTGCGGGAAGGCCACAAGCGGCATTGACCGTCGTGCTCCGGTACCGTTGGCTGCTGCCGGCTGAACGGAGGAGACGGCAAGATGGATGTGCGTGTTGACGGCAGAGTGGCTCTCATAACCGGGGCCAGTCGCGGAATCGGTGAGGCAACCGCTGCCGAGATGCTGGCTTCGGGTGCGGCCGGTGTGACCATCACCAGCCGCAAGGAGGACAATATCGCGTCGGCGGCGGAGCGTCTCGACGACGATCGGGTACTGGCGCTGGCGGCGAGGGCCGACAGCGAGGCTGATGCAGCCCGGGCGGTCGCCGCCACCCTCGAACGATTCGGGCGCCTTGACATCCTCGTCAACAACGCCGGCACCAACCCGGCAGCCGGCGACCTCGCGTCGGTGGATCTAGGTGCCGTCGGCAAGACGTGGGAGGTCAATCAGCTTGGTCCACTGCTGTGGGCTCGCGCTGCATGGAACCAGGCGTTGCGGGATGGCGGGGGAGCCATCGTCAACGTTGCGTCAGTTGGGGGGATGCGGGTCGGGCCGGTCATCGGTGCGTACAACATCTCAAAGGCGGCCGTGATCCATCTCACTCATCAGCTCGCCCTCGAGATGGCTCCGAAGGTTCGGGTGAATGCGGTAGCCCCTTCGGTGGTCCGAACCCGGTTGGCCGCGGCGCTATGGGAGGGTATCGAAAAGCAGACTGCCGAAGCGCACCCGCTAAAGCGCATCGGCGAGCCCTCCGATGTCGCCAGGGCGATCACGTTTCTCGCTTCCGATGCAGCCTCATGGATCACCGGGGTAGTACTCCCGGTCGACGGCGGCGTCACCGGCGCAGCCGCAGCCCCCGGTCTCGGTGGCTGAATCCGTTCTTGCGTACACCACCCACGTGGTTTGCGCTCAGGTACGCAAGAAGGGAGGCCCTCAGCCGTGGCGTTCGACGAGTTCCTCGAACGAGTAGCCCGGGTATCCGGCTTTGGCCCAATCAACGTACGCCTCGGCGCTCGGGACGTCACGACCCTGTGCGGATGACAGGTGGAACCGGTGATGGAGGAAATCGGTGTAAGCCTGGACCGGCTCGAGCCCGGGGACGTCGACCTTGATCCTCTCCATGAAAGGCTCGAACACCTGAACTCTCCACATCATCGCCGAGAGATCCTTGCTCGGTGCGCTACGGAAAGGGTCCCGGGCCCGGTGATAGTGGAGATCTGAGAGGATCTGTCGCGCCTGATTCTCCGACGCATCGATCCTTGTCAACTGACGCAGCCGGTTCGAGTGATAGTTCCGGCCCCCGACCGTTACTTGCATCCGGACCCGGTTGCCCCCCGACTTGTCCGGTAGAAGCGACACATCGCCCACCTCGAAACCGAGGTCGTTGAGCCGCTCGATGCGAGCTCGAATCAGGTGACGCTCGTCGGAGGCGATGACGGGATCTTCCTTGAGCTCGTCCCACAGGGCCTCGTACCGGGCGATGACAGCCGCTCCGAATTCGAAGTCGGCGTCATCCATCTCCCCGCCCATCGACAACGCGATGTCGGCCATCCCGCCTGCGACGTTGACTTCCATGATATCGAGGTCGTGATACCTCTGCCCGTCCGAGAGGTTCTCGTGCAGCTCGACGGTCTCGGCGTCGATCATCAGCGCTTCGATGGAATCCGCGTCGTACCTGTAGAGCACGTTTGATAACGAGCAGTCACCCCAGTGGCACCCGGCGAGATGAAGCTCGACGAGCAGGCTCGCAAACGCGTCGAGAAGCTGGCCGCGGCGTAGTGACAGCTCGCCGTTCTCGACGAGTTCCCGGTAGGTGAAGGTGAAAGGGATGAACTCGGTTATCACTGCCGACGACCACTCCTCCCTGGGATCGACCCAACCGCGCTCGACGACACCGACGGGGTTGACAACCGGTCGTAGGCGCCCGCGTAGTATCCGGAGCGAGTCGTGCTCGTGGTGGGCGAGACGCCTCGGGAGCTCCTTGATGGCGTAGAGGCCACCGTCGTATGAGACGAATACGATGGGGTGACGATGGACGCCTGTCGGCAGTTCGATGACCCGGCCGTCCTTCCATTCAGCCACCGACTTCGTCCAGGGGAGGTCTAGGAAGTCGGGATGACCCGGTCGAATCCAGAGATTGGGTAGTCCCATAGCTACTCAGCCAGCACGCGTCTCAGCCGAACGATCCTGGCCTCGATGGCTGCACGGTCGTCCTCGGTGTTCCGGTCGAGTTCGTCGTTGATTCGGCGGGCAGACGCGCCGGGGTCGTTGATGGTGTATCTGCGCATCGTCTTCTGCCAAGTGGGCACCTCGATCCTGTCGTCCTCGAGTCTGCTCAGTCTCGTCTCGAGATGTTCGAGCTCCTGTTCCAGCGCGGTCCGGTTGCGAGCCTGGTCTATCGCATCGCGGGCCATGCCCTTTAGTTCCAGACGCCGACGCTCCAGCCGGGTGTATGCAGCCGACCCGGGGTCGACCTCGTCCTGTGCGGCACGGATCTGCCGGATCTCGGCAAACACTTCGTCTGGGGTCAAACTCATCGGCGAACCGTACCATCCGGACCGGGTGGCGAGCACACCCGGAGCAGCGCGGTAGCCTCGAGTCATGAGCAATTCGCTACAGGTTACATTCGACGCCGGAGATCCTCCTTCGCTCGCCGATTTCTGGGCGGTCGCACTCGGCTATGTCATCCAGCCGCCACCGGAGGGTTTCGATTCCTGGGACGGCTGGGCGCGGGAGATGGAGATCCCGGAGGAGAACTGGGACGATGCCAGGGCACTGGTCGATCCCGACGGGGGCGGGCCCAGGTTGTTCTTCCAGCGTGTGCCCGAAGGCAAGTCCGCCAAGAATCGGGTTCATCTCGACGTCAACGTTGGTGGTGGATTCACCGTTTGACGCGACGACCGCAAGATGGCAGTGAATCACCATGTCGACACGCTCAATGGGCTCGCGGCAACCCGTGTCGAGGAGCACAGTCCCCGGGACGAGTATTGGGTCGTGATGCAGGACCCGGAAGGAAACGAGTTCTGTGTCCAGTGATTTCGAAATCCAGTGATTTCGAGATCCAGTGATTCCGAAATCCAGTGATCAGCCCCGGTAGGTGAGACCCTTGTAGCCGGGCGAGAACCCGGCGACACCGAGGGCGTCGGCGAGTGGTGCTGTGTGTGCCGAGATGCCGTTGATCTTGGTGACGGTCGTGCGGCGTTTGCGCCACCTGGCTATCTCGACCAGTCCGGTGGCGAGTATCTCGGGATCCGAATCCCACGTGAGCACGGAGCGAGCCCCACGGTCTGTGTAGAGGGCAAGGCGGCCGTCTTCGAGGATCACGTACGCCCCGGCATGCCGGCCGGGTGTCCCCGAGTCGTGATCCGGCCACGGGACCGCCGCTCCGTATGGATTCGCAGGGTCGGCAGCCGCCAGCATGGTGAGGCCACCCGTCGGTGATGCCCGGAGCCGGTCGATGGCGCCCGGCACGCCAAACTGCGCACCTCCGAGACCTTCGATGAAGTAACCGCGGCGTACCTGGCCGGTGTCTTCCATGGTGGCAAACACCGGGTAGAGACCGGAGAACCCGCCGGGGATGCCCTCGCTGAGCACGGCCGGTCGGGTGACGATTCCGTGACGTTCGAGCAACTGCTCGGCGATGGACTTCGCCCGCAACTCTGTCGCGGGAGTGTCCAGCCCGCCCCAAAGGTCTTGCACCAGGTACCAGCGACCGGCTGCGGACGGCGGCACCGACAGCCGGAGATTGGTGCGTGGTGTGGCCCGTCGTGTCTTGCCACCGGTGAAGGCGCGCAGCGGGCTCACCGTGTCGTTTGTTACCTCGCCGCACCAAACCAGATCCCACAAAGAGTCGAGCACGTTCTGGGTGTCACCACCGCCACAAGCCGCATAGATGTCGGTGAAGAATGAGGCGCCACGTCTCGTAAGGTGCTCCCGGATCCTGTTGTGGTTGTCCCCGGCCGGGCCGTCGACCTGTGGTGGATCAACAAGAAGGGGGGCCTGGTCGCGGTAGAACAGCGCGACCCGACCGTCGTTGGTGCCGAGGGCACCCATGCCGACCCAGACGACTTCGCCGGTGGCAAGCATGATGTCGAGTTCGGCGGGGTTGTAGTCCATCCGCCGTGCCAGGACGTCGTGCTCGATTATTGACGCGGGAATAGGCCGCCCCTGAAGCCCGCGGACTGCCTCCGGGAGACGGACGCCGGCAGGTCCCGTGTTCCCGATCCCGTGCCAGGCAGGCAGAAACGAGCCGAGCCGGTGGGCTTCCACGGCCTCGATCTCGCTACGCAACACCGCCAGGGAGCGTCTCCGCAGCCGGCGCAACACGTCCAGGTCTACCCATTCGGTGCCTTCGCCGCCGGGCTGATAGGCACCGGAGGCGACCCGGTTGTCGTGTTCGAGCCGGCGCAGCACCTCGACGATCGCCGCCTCCGGCAGCCCGAGATCGGTTGCGATCTGGTGCGACGTGAACGGGGAATGGGTGCGAGCGTACCGGCCGACCACATCGCCGAGGGGGTCGGCTACGGGTTCGAGAAGAGCTTCGGGGATTCCGGGCGGAGGTTGTATGCCGAGGGCGTCGCGGAGCCTTGCCACGTCCTCGACAACTGCCCACCGCGGTGTCCCCTGGATCCGGACTCGCACAACCCTGCGGGCGTCTTCCAGCTCCTCGAGCCAGCGCTCTGCCACGTCGGGCTCTGCCGCCCTGGCAGCAAGATCGGCCGTCGACAGCGGTCCGAGCCGGCGCAGCGCGTCGTCGACGGCGTCGGGTGTGCGCAGTTTGCGATCTTCGGCGAGGTGTTGCAGCTCCAGCTCCACTGCTGCGATGACCTCGGGGTCGAGCAGGTCGCGGAACTGAGGGTCACCGAGCAGCTCTTGGAGGAGTCGGCGGTCGAGTGTGAGCGCGGCTGCCCGCTTTTCTGCGAGCGGTGCGTCGTACTCGTACATGTACGAGGCGATGAAGTCGAACATCAGCGACGTCGCAAAGGGGCTCGGTCCGGTCAGGTCGACCTCGCTCACCCTGGTAGTGCGCCGCTCGATGCTCGCCAGGAGCTCTTTCAGCCCTGCCAGATCGAAGTAGTCCTGGAGCATCTCCCGGTATGTCTCGAGCACGATGGGGAACGCGGGGAAGCGGCGGGCGATGTCCATGAGGTCGGACGCTTTGCGGCGTTGCAGCCACAGGGGGGTGCGGCTACCGGGTCGTCTTCTCGGAAGCAGCAGGGCTCTGGCGGCGGCTTCGCGGAAGCGGGAGGCGAACAATGCGCTGTGACCCGCCTCCTCCAAGACGAGCTCGTCGATCTCGTCCGTGGAGATGATGAGGTCGGTCGTAACGGGCTTCTCGTCGACGTCGGGAAACCGGAGGATGATGCCGTCGTCCGACCAGACGACGTCGGCCTCGACACCGTGTACCTCACGGTAGCGACGCCGGGCGGCCAGCGCCCACGGGGCGTGGACTCTGGCACCGAAGGGGGAGAGCACGACCATTCTCCAGTCGCCGATCTCGTCACGGAACCGCTCGATGACGATGTTGCGATCCGATGGGAGCACCCCGGTGACTTCACGCTCTTCCTCGAGAAATGAGGCCAGGTTGTCGGCTGCCCATGCGTCGAGCCGGTAGTCGGTGGCGAGAATCGTCGCAATGTCTTCGCGGCTCTTGCTGCCGACCTCGCGGACAAATGCACCTATGGCCCGGCCGAGCTCGAACGGGCGTCCCGGGCCATCCCCGTGCCAGAAGGGCAGCTTGGCGCTTGTCTGGCCCGGCGCCGGTGCCACCACTACCCGGTCGTGGGTGACCTCACTGATCTTCCACGACGAGGAGCCGAGAACGAACGTATCACCGACTCTGCTCTCGTAGACCATCTCCTCGTCGAGCTCACCGATCTTGCCGCCGTCGGGGAGCACGACCGTGTACAGACCCCGGTCGGGGATCGTCCCCGGGTTGGTGACGGCGAGCATTTTGGCGTTGCTGCGCGGGCTGAGGGTGTTGGCAACCCGATCCCACACGATTCGGGGACGCAGCTCGGCGAACTCGTCCGATGGGTACCGCCCGGCCAGCATGTCGAGAACGGCCTCGAATGACGCACGAGTCAGATCCCGGTAAGGGTAGGACCGGCGTACCAAGCTGAAGACCTCATCGACCCCCAGTGTTTCGACGGATGCCATCGCCACGAGCTGTTGGGCGAGCACATCGAGCGGATTCTGGGGTACAACCGTCTCCTCTATGGCGCCCCGATACATACGCTCGACAACCACCGCCGTCTCGAGAAGGTCCCCGCGATGCTTCGGGAACACGCGGGCCTTCGACGGTGCACCCACCTGGTGACCGGCGCGGCCAACACGTTGCAGCCCGCGGGCGACAGATGCGGGAGACTCGACCAGCACAACGAGGTCGATCGCCGCCATATCGATGCCGAGCTCCAGCGTCGAGGTTGCCACGACTCCTCGCAGCTCACCGCTCTTGAGCCGGCTCTCGATCTCGACCCGCTGCTCGCGCGACACCGAGCCGTGGTGTGACTGGACTAGTTCCTCGCCGGCGAGCCGATTGATCTCGGCGGCAAGCCGCTCGGCGAGCCCCCGGCTGTTTACGAACAGCAACGTCGAGGTGTGACCGAGTACCAGGTCGAGGAGTTGCGGGTATACGGCAGGCCAGATCGACTTGCGTCCCGGTTCGTCTCTCGATCCGGGGTCGGGGGCGGTTTCCTCCGGGCGGGTCATGTCCTCGACCGGGACAACGATCTCGACCTCGAGTTGCTTCTCCCAGGGGGCATCGACGATGGTCACCGGTCGGGTCTGCCAGGGTGTATCGGGTCCGGGCCTACCTCCTCCCGCCAGGAACTCGGCAATGGTCTGGAGCGGGCGTTGTGTCGCGGACAATCCAATGCGTTGTAACGGCCGGGTGGTAGCCGCGTCGAGGCGTTCGAGGGTGAGAGCCAGATGTGAGCCACGCTTTGTTCCCGCAACGGAGTGGATCTCGTCGACGATCACGAACTCGACGGATGCCAGCATCTCGCGAGCTTGTGAGGTGAGCATCAAGTACAGCGATTCGGGCGTCGTGATCAAGATGTCGGGAGGATGGCGCAGCATCGAAGTCCGGTCGGTCGGGGGTGTGTCCCCGGTCCTCATCGCGGTTGAGATACGAGGAGGCTCGATGCCGAGCTGCTCGGCTGCCAGATGGATGCCGGCGAGCGGGGCACGCAGGTTGCGCTCTATGTCGTAGGCGAGTGCCTTCATCGGCGATACGTAGAGGACCCGGCATCGTTCCCGTTCCTTTGGTGTCGGCGCGGTGATCAACCGGTCGATGGCCCATAGGAAGGCTGCCAGCGTCTTGCCGGAGCCGGTTGGGGCGTGAATCAACGTGTGGTCGCCCCTTGCGATCGCCTCCCACCCTCCGATCTGGGCACGCGTTGGGGCGGCGAACGAGGACTCGAACCAGGACCGGGTAGCCGTGGAGAAATCTTCGAGAGCCATTGCCGGCAGGCTACCGGGTGGCTGTGACATGAAAGGCGGAGCTTCTGGAACCTTCTGGTGTGAATGACAAAATCGACTTACGCACACTGGCGCGGGTAAGAAGAGTCAATAACTGGTGTGAATGACAAAACCGACTTATGCACATTGCGCGGGTAAGAAGCTCCGATCTGATTCGGGCGCAGGCGATTGAGGCGATCGTGCCGGCCGTGCCGTCAGTAGTTGTGGAAGGGGTTGTGCCCTGCGTGGGTGGCGGGCGAGGGGGGAAGGACGGGCGGCGAGCCACGCATTCTTTTCCCTCCGGGATGAAGTGGCGTCACCTGCGGTGACGATGCGCAGCGAAGGGCGATGAGCCAAACATTCTTCTCCCTTTGCCTCAATCCACGGTTTCTATGCGGCGGTGAGGGTGGTGAGGGCGTGTTTGATGTGGTCTTGCCAGGGCCAGTTGGTGGGGTAGTGGAGGGTGTTGGT